>Ga0209282_1000406_pt1 | contig 21062 bp, 10 predicted proteins | sample Mtrugardesep15_FD_187529 | JGI IMG/M metagenome (GOLD analysis project Ga0209282, IMG submission 187529) | Root nodule microbial communities of legume samples collected from California, USA - M. trunc garden sep15 (SPAdes) (version 2) | ecosystem: Host-associated > Plants > Roots > Nodule...
AACATGCTGAGGACACTTCAATGGGATCTTCACATAAGTGCTCAATATCTTTTGATTTGAATGAAGAAGCTATTAGTGATCAAGATGTTAACAATGAGGAGAATGATGAGGCATGTGATCATGAATTAACGTTTAGGTGATTTGTAGAGTTTAAAGTATTAATGTTAATTGTTTGTCTTTAATATCTTTTGAGTCAATGATAAAAAAATATAAATTTTCAACTTTGGGGGGCATTTTGCACATAAGTGCAAAACTTCAGGGGGGTATTTGCAAAACGTCATGTTGACTAACAGAAGAATTTGACGGAGGGGGTAAATTGATTAACGTTGTGCAATTTCAGGGAGGTAATTGAAGTTTTGTTAATTTCAGGGGGGTAATTGATGAAACTTACAATTTCAGGAGGGTAATTGACTATTTACTCATTTTGTTTTCGTTGTCCTAAAATTTTCATTTTTAGTTTTTGTAAAATTCTTCTATCAACATTTTTTAACAAAGACTAAAAGATGAGATTTTATTTTGTAGCGACTACAAAAAAATTATGAATATTTGTGCAAGGATTATATACTTGGTTAAAAAAAAAATTGTTTGTGCAAAATGTCTCCACAAATAGGAGTCATTTGAAATTTGATCATTGTAATTATTAATTCTTTAAAAATTGTCCTATAATTGCTAATAATTTGATCCCTCACATCATTTAAGTGATGAAATATCACGTTTTTGCTTATGTGGCAATGGTGATTGCGCTAGATTATGGCTGACATATAAAAAATGGACCTAAAACTTATTAATAGTAAAAAATGGACATATAAAAAATGGACCTAGAACTTATTAACGTAAAAACAATGAAAGAGATTAATAGGTTGCAGGTTTTTTAATTGTCTTACATAATGCAAGATTAGATTGTTTGATTAGATGTTTAACATTGATTGGGGTTTCTTATAATCCCTTCTATCTTCTTTGTTGGAATTAACTTTGTTTGTTATTGGTTTATGACTTACCTTTATTTAAGAGAGTACGACATGACTCTGTGATGTAACAGTGTGAAGTTCGAGTATTTGTGCCGCGACAAAGGCTATACTTGCGACCTTCCCCTAAAGATGAACATATCCCTAACAAACATTCTTATATTTAATTCAAAACAGATTAATTTAAAATAAACAATTTTCTATTGTTCAAGTTCGGGCACCGACATGATAGCAAGTCATATACCAAGTCATATACCTTATCCTATAGATCAGGTTAACCACCAGTTGAAAAGCATTAAGAGTAGAACATATACAAATTAAATAAGACACGTGAATCATAAACTGAAGAAAACTTTCTTAATCGAATCCAACAAATAAGTACAAGTTCATCGTGGAACCCTGATCAAGAGAGGTTTAGTTACACATGGTAACCGACATCATTACAAAGCAATATAAAAACAAACCTAAAGAGAAAATGATGAGGATAAAATCTTTTGCCTTAAAGCTTTGATGTTTAACCCTTGCCTTCTACCGTTAGTTTTCTGAATGAATAAAAGTATGTACAAGGGTCTCTATTTATAATGCATCATTACTTAGAGTTTAAGAGATGAGATTTAAGCCTTTTCCTCCGATCGAGCTTGGAAAGTAAGCTAAAACTACTTTTTTTTTTACTCGTGCGCAGGGGCGCACAAGATGACACACAAGGGTGTATGCGGCAGTAGCCACAGTGCGAATTTTGCAGTTTTCGTCCCTTTTTTGAGTATTTTTTCGTCTTGAAATACCTTAGAATTTGGGATGAATTTTCCCAACTTGTATTGTCTTCAAAAACCTTCGAAAAACCATTGATCTTCATTCTTCATATCCTTGATCCTTCATAGGATGTATTGTTTTGCCGATTTGCATGATCTCTCATTAAAAAGACACAAAACACATGTTCATCTATGCCACGTCAGCAAAAATGTGACATGTCATCACTTAAATGAGCTTTGGAACCAAATGTCAAATGACATTTATTTGCTGGGATCTTTTCCATAAATAAACTCAACCAAAAACATAACTTAACCTTCAAAAATGAGTTTAATTTATATACACCGTCAATGTACAAACGTTTTACGTATGTATCTAATGATGTGGTCTCTGGTCAATTCATGAGTTATGAAAAATCATGTGTTTTGACTCATTAAATGATGTGACAACATATATATCATTAGATGCACACATAAAATTTTTGTACATTACCGTGTATATAAATAAAACTCATTAAATCATTACGTTTGATTGATTCAAAAAAAAAACATTAAGTTTGATTACTCTCTTCATCTACCAAATAATATAAGAAAAGTAATGTCCAACATTTTTTTTAATATATCTCTGATTAATCTCATTAATTTGGACGACTACATGGTCATCTTAAAAATAATCATCATAAGTGATTACAATATCAACCTCTAATTTTCTCATGTAAACCAAATGTGACTTGTTTAGAAAAATCCTAAAAAACATAGGTTGAACATAAAAACTTATAAATATTTATGAATATCATACAAAAATATTATCGGTGATATATATGTGTGTAACATCGTATAATATAATGAAAAAAGTTATGAGATTAATTAATATTTTTATCATCAACTACTAATATACATTTTTGGAAAAACAACTACTAATATAAGAATTTCAATTACTTACAAAATTAGTTTTTTTTTTACCTTTTCATTCATTTCATATCAATTTTATCATACAATTAACATACTTTATAATTGAAGATGAATACAATATGCGAGTATGTATTTTTATTTGCTATTGGTATTTTATTTTACAATTAATATATAAATATATAAAATCGGCAACTATCAAGGGACAATAGTATGAGGAAATTTTGCAAACAAAATAAATAAATGTTTTATAAAATTACTTCACAAATGTGGCAAAAACATTCGTACTCAAATTAATAAGAACATAAATTGAATCTATATTTCATCCTTTTTTTTCTTTTGGTACTAAGTACATTTGTTCTCCTCCCGTCTATAACTATTGCATCCACCCTGACATGATGATTCATTGAAAAACGGTTATACTTCATAATATGAGTGATGTCTAACCACTGGGATGTTGTAAATCCAAACAGTTTGCTCACTTTATGTATCCCCATGGTTTTCAAGTCATTAAAGTTTTGAATGTTTTTTCATGACATTTATGAACTAAGTCCCTCTTGAGATGCGACACTTGTAGCAAAATAGTATGATCGTACCACATTGCTTGAATTATCATTGGAATAATTTCCATGACACGAATAAAAAACAACAACAACAACAACAAATATTTTCTTGATATCACATTCATTAGTCCAACTAGTAGTTTGTCTGATAAAAGTATTATATCACTCATATCCGCTAAAAGGTTCATGCTATTTATAAGAAACCTTGAGAAAAAAGAATGAATCAAGGTGCTGGCTTTTACAAGAGGATCGAGTATCATGTTAGCATGGGGAAACCTATGTTTAGTGATTTGTTGACGTTCTTCTTTTTCATTGTATATCTATCTAGTGGAAATTTCATCATTTTTAGATGCTAATAACAAAATTTCTAAAATTTCTCTCATATCATTGGGTCAATGTAGAAAATACCTCAACAATTTTACATTTAATGTAGCAGTGTGAGGATATGTTTTCAAGATTGGAAGGAAAAATTGCATCTATACCATGATGTAAAACCATTCCACTTATAATTAATTAATTCATTGATCATTGAAATAATGATAAGAGGTGATTGCCTACCTCTTCGTCACTAACACCATGGAAATCATAATAATCTGGATTCTTGTGGAAACGTCGATACATGAATGTTCGACAAGATAATTTATGCCATATTTTGTGTTTTTAATAATCCAAACTACAATTCCACCATTGAGAGTGTCGTGTAAACAATGATGATTACTCCCAAGAGGCAACACTTTACTCAAAAAGATATTAAAAGAGGTTAATTCTTAATGTAAACTATAGTTATATTTTATTGGATATAGTTTGTTAGTCTATTTCCTATATTATAAGATAGTTAGTTTGGGTTCTTCTTGGGTTCCTTTGTATATATTCACATTGGGTATCTTCCCTGATATAGATTGTAATATACATTCTTTGAATTCAATAAATACTCATGAGGAATATTCAGTTTAATCTCTCTTTGTTTCTTAATTCCTTAATCTAATAGATATTATAGTAGTTTTTTTATCTGGCATAAATCAAAACTTTCTCAACATTGTCAATTGTTTGTTGGCCAACTTGACATGTCGTATGGAGAATGTTTGTGATAGGGTAATTGGGTCCATGATAATCATATAAATTTATGTCCATCAAAACCACTAGAGGTGGCAACAATGACACTTCCCAATGCATGTAGTTGATTAGCTCACACAATTTAATTAAAATGACTTCAAATAATCGGATGACAACTTCACGATCATCATTGTTCAAGCCCTCATGCTGAAAGATTACTCCACTTATTAAAGCTAATTTTAATTCGAAATCATTAATCTTGCAAACAACGGTGTCAATTGGTTTTTGTTGTTGCATAACAAGCTCTTGTGTCTCAGCATGTAAACATGAAATCAATAATGCAATTATTGCTTTGATATTTTCTTTTGTAGGTTCATAGACAATAATATGTTCTCCATTCTTGGCATGTTGAGTGATAAAAGTGAAAATATATTCCTTTGTAAGTACACTCTCAATTAATATCTCTAAAGGAATCAGACGAGTACCATGGTGGAAATTGAAAAGGTTGTTAGAGGTAGCTCTATTTGATTCTTCAATGTCATTACCTTTGAACAGTATGGTTGACAGTGTCACTATACGAAATTTTTTTCTAAGGTATATACTTATCTGATTCATCATTACAATGATCATCTCAAAATGAAATTATTTTAACCTCAACCATCAAAACAGTCGGTGTAATTTGTTATTATGGAGTACATCTCTTTCACCTATTGGAATGAAAAAACAATATCATATTGTACAAACAATTCAAATCATATTCTAATTTACAATATAAAAACTTATTTGTATCACATTTATGCAATTGTTAATAAATTCATTTTAATAATATCCAAATTCATAATATAAAGACATATTTGTATTATATTTATATAATTGTTGTTAAATTTATTTTAAAATAGATTCTCTGAAGAAATTACAACATAACTTCTCTTTTATATATTGTAACATAGCTTCTCAATAGAAGTTGACTGGAGAATAAAAAAATTTATAATATGGAGAAAATAGTTACTAACATAACACAATGAGTTACAAAGTAGTTAACACATGAAATTAAAGTTTAATAACTAACATTAATTATTATATCATATTAATGGAATTGTTTCTTAATAGTATATATTAGGTGTCACTTATGAGACGATAATGGTTGTAGAAACCAACAATAACAAACATGCAAAGTAAATATAACTTAGTAAATAATGATGGTTACATGTATTCGAATTTAACATTGTAAATATATCACACAATTATTCATTATGTCTGTCTGATCTAAAATCGATGTTCGAGATTGATTGTAGTTGATCTATGTACAATTTGATTTCAACCGTCTAATTTGAAATCAATCACTGAGATTTAAAACAGCATATACATATATGTTTTTATAACACCATGAAATCTGGATACATGGTTACACATATGATTTTCAACCATGCTTATTATCTTTCTTAAAAGTATATACAAGTGTGTGGCTTGCTTAACTAGTAATCAAATTAGATTTTTTATGCATTTGCATAAATAAACAAATAGAATAAACACAACAATATCTCATTATTTGAAAAATGTATGCACAAACAATAAATAATGTAATTTACAAACTTATCAATTTCATTCTGTTTAATTAAAAGTTGTTGTTGAATGACATGTTAAGATCAAAGGAGTTGTTGATGTCACACAAGAAAACAAAACAGTTTGGAAGCAAACTTGTCTAACATATTAATTTTCAAACAAGTGAACTTAATATCTTTCAAGATATAGAAAGAATTGGTTAAAACTCACATATTTTTTAGACAACATTTAAGATTTGTATTCATATAATTTCAAAATCTTTGTACAATTTAGGATAAAAAGATAATATATCTAACAACTTGGTATTAAAAGACAAACACTATCAACAAATATCTATAAATTTTCAATTCTCAATAGAATATAAGATTTCATAAATCTATTAGAGGTAATACTATAATACCAAATACTTAAGAAACTTATTGTGTATGATCGGAAAAAACTTGACAATCTTAATTATTTTTTTTTTAGTTTAGGATACATTGATCTGATGATTTCATTGTAATTATTGATATGCTAATTCACCATAAACTTTGACAAATAACGAATTCAAAAGTAATTGAAAAAATAAAAGTAGTAGGTAAATCATATAATGAGGCGCAAAAAAAACACAACCAAAGATTTAAAATATAAGTTAAGATATGTTACTTTGCAATCTTTGTTTATTTTGTCAACTTGTTGTCAACTGAAAAGTTTATTAAAGTTCAGTTATAACTCATTCAATAAGAAAACTTAGAGTTGAAACAATTTCGTGGAGTTTAATAATTGTTTTTGTTCATCGTATGAAACAATTTCATGTATAAGTTGAATAAGCTATCACATATCTAATCATGTATTACCTCTGATTTAATTTCTCTATATACATGTAAAATTAAAGAAAGTAAGGGATACGAAATAGGGATTTGAAAAAGTTTATTCATCTAAAAGGAAAACACGTAATGCACATGGTAGAGAAGATATCTTAATGGAGATATATTCATTAGCATCTAGAAATCAACCAAGTTTCTCCATTTTTCACCTTAAGAATATAAAAAAAATAAATTCAAAATGCACAACAAATTAACAACTTTCAGACAAGTTAAACAACTAAACAGAACAAAGAAAAATACATACACCAAATTGACATCAATTTTTTCCATTTCCTACATTTTACTGAAAATGGTAAATTAGTTCAGATTGTAATTTCATATTGATAAACCTTCTTCGGTGTGTTAACCATGAAAAGAAAAAGGAAGAAATAACAATAATTTATTTTAATAGCACAATAAAATGGAATTAAAAAATCACACATACGTTGAGTTTTTTTTTTTGACAATACACACGTTGAGTTGATAACTTCGAGAGAAAGATGTTAGTCATCAATTGTTGAAATATTTCATAATTATTATTATTATTTATTTTCTTATTTTAATGATTAGTTATGTATTATTATATTACTCCTAAAATAAAGGAGCTGACTCTTTTATTTTACTCCTATAAAAGGGGACTCGTTTCTTCATAATAATACAAAAAAGTATCACCCATATAGGTTTCTACATGGTATCATGAGCACTGTTAGGGTTAGGATGATACTTTAAAGCTTTTCCTAACTAGTGGGTTAGGGTGATATTGTAAAGCTTTTCCGGCATCCCATTTTTTTTACCCGACCGGTCCAATCTATGGAGGATCCTAACTGTGTAACCTAAATTGACCTAACCATGTAAGTAGACATGTGGGTTAGCCGCAAAACCCCTACAAGAGGATGTGGAGGCGGCAACATCAACACCGTAGATCGCAGCAACGACAAAGGAAATGGCAGCGGTAGCCCACTTCGTGGACGTGGTTGTACTATACCACCACTCGATTTCACATCAGATAACAATTTTAACGGATGACTTGGTTATGACAGAGGTGATCCCAACAACTACTATTTTGGGTCCAGCTATGGCTATCCATTTGATGGTGGTTACGGTGGCGCTGGATCATTTAACTCAAGAGGTGGAGGTCAAAATAACTCTCTTTAGGTTAATGTTCAGAAACTGGATAACTTAAACTACGTTGAATGGTTTCAAACTGTTTGACTTATTATGTATAATTGAATAATGAGAATTTAATAATTAAAACCATATTCATTCATACTCAATTTATTGCAAAGTACAACTATGGTATTCTAGAATGGGAAGATACTAATGTATGAAAGTGTTGGTATAATAGACTCAAACATGTGGATAAGTGCTACTTAGAAGGACATTAACTTAGAACTATTTTTTTTCGGTAATCTATTGAAATTAAACTCACAGACAACTGTGAGGTCCTAGGTTCGAACCCGGATCACGACGTCCGACCTTACAATTTCAGCATTTGCCAGTTGAGCTAAGACTTCTAAACAACCTAGAACTAATTTGTTATCAAAAGATTTTAAGCTTGCATTACTTTTATTTTTATTTGTTGAAAGCTTTAAATCTATAACTTATTTATTATCTTTTTCATTTGGCTCTTGTGCCTTGAATTATTGCTAATAATCCATAGAACCTTTCAAATCTTATATATCCATAAGTAACTTTGGAATCTTATAAAGTTTTGTGCTATTTATCCATTAAAATTAAACTATAAAATCTTGATTGTAAAAGTATTTTTAAAAAACTAACAAGTGACTAAATCTATAGGGGATACTTATGTAAAAAATAATGTAAGTGGTGCAAAAAGCACTCCACTGTCTTACTCATTAGAGAGAAAATTTGATTTGTAGCCCATTTTCTTATTTTGGCTATTGAAGGCCCAATCTATGAATTCTGCTCTTTACCTAAACGGTTTCGCTCATTCTCAAAGTAAATGACCAAAATACCTCTGCATGAGTTAACTCACGCAGCGTGACTTAAGTCTCGTTAACTCACACTGCTTTTCAATATTTGCTTTTGTTGTTGATGGTGAAATACGATTGCCACACAAACTTCTTTCTTCAAGTCCTGTTTATTTTAATGTTTAATCAACACGCAATTGATTTTCCTATATTATCTACCCTTAACTAAGAAAGAAATCAATTCATGTGATGAAGAGAAACAAACATAAATCAATTCATGCGATGAAAAGAAACAAATAAATGAAAATTATAGTGATTGCTTATTATTCTGTAACATGAGTTTGTATTCCATGTGCATCGTAATTACAACAACATCTTTTCCTTCTATTTTTTTTTTAATAAAATCATAATTTCTTTTTGAAATTTGAATAGAAGGTTCCTTTGGAGGAAACACCATAAATCGATGCCTTGTTTATTCAAGTTTGCTTTCAATACCAGGCTTCAAAGGAACAAGAAAAAAGAAATAACAGCAGATCACCATCAAAACAAAAGCAAATATAACGTGAGTTAATTCACGTTGGATTTCAGTGTGAATTTTCAACCAACGTGACTTAAGTCACGCTGCGTGAGTTAACTCACGCTACAATGTTTGTAAATTAACACTAGCGTGAGTTAAGTCATGCTGCATGACTTAACTCAGTTGAAGTTTACACTAGCGTGACTTAAGTTACGTAAAGGTATTTTGGTCATTTCACTTAGGAATGAGCGAAACTGTTTGAGTAAAGAGCAGGATTCCTAAATATGGAAGAAAAGAGAAGCCCTTAGTGAAAAAAAATATTTTCTCCGGGTCCAATCAGTAAAAATATGACGATTAATATTTGTTGAGGTAATTTAAGAGGGAGAAATTAGAATAAAAAACATTTGGAGGTGGGGGGTACAGGCGGGGGTGACAAATTGATTCTTCACATAACAAGCATCATGGAAGAAAGCAAAGTCCATTTCATTGTTAATTAATCCTCTCCTTATTTTTATTTGAAAATAAAATAAAATGAACTACAACCTTGAGAACTGTGTTTTAGCAAAAGAAATTGAGAATTGTGTTGTAGATTGGAGACAAGTAAAAAAATTGGTTATAGATTATACGAGGAGATGTGTTAACAACACACTCTTCAATTAATTTAAAAAAAAAAAACCACACTCTTTTAACTAACAAAAACATTTTAATATATTCTCATTAATTTGTTAAAATTTATATGGGTCACTTCAATTTCATACAATATCCTCATAATTTAATAGTCCTTCCGTCGTAAAATAAATATCTCATTAGCATTTTTTTTTATCTTAAAATAATTGTCACTTTAGAATATCATTGCAACATTTATTATTTTTCTTATCATTATTATACCCTTATTTATATAATTTCATCCAACTTAACTACTCTATTAATTACAATTAATTTGAAGAGGGTATTTTAGTGAATGTATTTTACCATTATTATACACTTATTTATAGAATTTCATCCAACTTAACTACTCTACTAATTACTATTAATAAAGGTATTTTAGTAAATGTATTAATTTTACCATTAAAATTAACTCAATTAATCATTTCTTTAAAATTCGTGCACAAACCTTAAACGACAATTATTTTGAGACGTAGGAAATATGGCCGAATGGATTTCAACTAGTAGAAGAAATAGAAGAAAGTGTATTTGAACGTGGGTTAGAGGGTGTGTTTCTAATATATTCGCATATATCTATTATATTGTGCACATAAACACATGATATGATATCCCCGTGAGTTTAACTCAGTTGGTAGAGACATTGCATAATTTAATTGTGTGAGCTCTAGCCTTTAGGCTACTACACCAAAAAAAATAAAAATACATGATATGCTAATTGCTTATCCTACCTCTATCTTATATCATCCTTATTCACCTAAATTTGATCACGTTTATATCATATCTTGACCATTAAACAAATCTTACATCAAATTTTACCCTTTTTTTTTTGGTATTGCATTATATTCTAACGACAAATATGATTCGATTTTGGAACGAATGAGATAGAGATCACATGTTGAATGAAAAAGATGAAGAAATTTGATGTTTTTGTGATGAAAATAGTAATTGATCGTAAGAATAAAGATAAAGAAAATATATATTTTTTTTAAAAAGAGTAAATTACTTCCAATTTATAAAGGAATAATGTAGAAAAAATCTATTAATGATTATGGATGTCTTTTTTATACACACTTTAGAAACCAGAATGTTGAGTTTGTTATAAGACTGGCCATTGAGGTTATTCACGCTCTTTTAAGAGTGGTCACATTTCTTGCCATAGTTTCCATATTTTTATTGTTATTTTGTCATGTATTCAACTAGTTATTATCAATGAAATATTATTATAAACATCATTTAGTCAAAAAAGGTTTGAGTAGTTTAATTGTTTAAACTAAAGTAGTTGAAAACGTAAATGTCTGAAATTTAATCTAACAACCAATATTACTATACTAAATTGTCTTTTAAAAGAACAAACTAACATATCAACATAAATATATTACTTTTGTTGCAATAAAATTAGATTAAATCATCAGTTGGTAGAGTTGGATCTATCAAAATAAATTAGACTTTCATAATGTAATAAACTAAAATTTAAATTATGATTGAGAGAGGTGTCTTATTTAGTGTTGACACGACTTATAAGTAAAAAATTGAATTAAATCAATATTGTACCAACTAAAAACTTTAGTGATTTTTTTTTTCTTTTCACATTCTATTAATTAGTTTACCGTTATTCAGGTTTATTTTTTTGTCCCTTTCTAGTTTCTATTTCCATCACAATTTTTCCTGTGTACACACTATAAATATGTAAATGAGGTAGGTATGGAGATAACTGTTTACCCAATTTATACACCTAAAGTATACTTGAAGTGCAGTACCGCAGATCATTTGATACAAATATTGTTGAAAGTTGTAACTGCCTCAAACCAATTACTTCATTTAAAAATATGTACCGTATATATTAATACTGTATACCAACTCAAGGACTCGACTCATTACAGTTATAATATTGCATGTATTGCTTGATTTATTTTATGCAAGCTACTAGATATCTAACAGAATAATGCATGGTAAACTTTTCTTGTATGAGTAATAGAATTATATTGCGTTGTCAGTACACGTTAGGGGAAAGAGTGATGATATTAAAACCGTTTGCATGAGAGAGAATATTGGTAAGGTAGATAATTCATTCCCATTTCTAAAGTCCCGCAGCAGTAGATTGCTCGACAACAATTGCTCTTTAAATACCTTAAAATTGTTTTTTTGTTTGAAATAATACGTGGGATTTACGAACCAATCGGTTTTTAACACAAAAATAGTCGATTGGAAGTTATGATTTAAGCGAAAGCGAAATTGAGGTGCTTGCTCGACACAGTTGTTCGTCACTATGACCGACCCAATAGCACAATCCAATCCAATCCTCGAAGCCTCCCAAAAAATTCATTGTTTACAAGAAATCAGGTCCGAAATAAAAATATTAAGGTTAAATAAATAAAGGTTCCCTGAAATATACAAACTTTTGGTTTTGATCTTCATAAAATATTTTTTAGCGCATTTGACAAATACACTCCACCGTAAATAATTACATTCGAAAAATTTGCAAGTGGAGTAAAATATAACTTGAGAGTACCACTCACAAATTTACTCTTGTCGTTAAATTTTCTCAAATGTTAGATAAATCACCATCACCATAATTTTCCAAAGGCAACCTACACCCGTACCGGAAAAAATTATTCAACTTTCATTGAAATTGTATAAAATGACTTACTAAAGGATTAATTTTTAATTTTTTTTGTTTGCCAAATGGCATGTAATTTGAGATGGAGGGACTATTAGTTTACATTTTTTTTAGGAGAATTTACATTTCTCATCGAAATAAAGTACTCATATATTTTGCATGAAGCATGACCTGTTTTATAGTGACTTTGAATTCATGGTTGGATTGTAACCAAAAATAGGTTGGATTGATGAATTTGTTTTTCTTTTACACGAAGTTATGGATTAGTGAAAGTCTCCAAGTTGGTGTCATTTATATAACTGGAGAAATTATTTTAAAGAATAGAAAATGACATGGAGTAAAAGTTTTGTTTGATTAAATTGTTAAAAATGGAAAATATGAATTTAATACGAACATACTAAATATATGCGATGTCGTATTTTTTATATGAAAAAAGAGAATATGTATATCATGTCATATGTAAAAGTGACTATGAGAATGACATAAAATAGAGAAGTGCTAACTAAAGACAATTTTTTTATGAGTAATGGTATTTGTACAATTATTTTACGATAACTTTTAGGATTATCTTTTTCTTCCCTCTTCTCATGAGTAAATAAAAATAGTGTGAGAAAGAGGAAGAGGGAGTAAGAACACAATAAAAATATTAGAGAGAGGGTTATCCAAATATTATTTCTCAAATTTTATATAGAACAATGTGCATTATATTTCACGGAAAGGTAAAAATTTATGAGTTTATATTTTATATATGTCGTTAATGTAAAAAAGTTTTATTCATGCATGTGTTGCCATATCATCTAATGAATTAAGAGTACATAATTTGTCATACATCATTAATTGACGTGACAACCCATCGTTAAATAGATGTGTAAAAATTTTGTACACCCTTCAAAAAAGACATCGTATATAATTAAACTCAAAATTCATTTTGATACATCTAATTCTCGAATACTCATTTAACACTTTATTTTATCTTTATCTCTCTCCTTAGCATCACCAATATATCTCATTCATCTATTGTTTCTTCTCTCAAGATGTGTATGTGTGTATAGATGTCCAAAGTAATTTTTCAAAAATAAAACGACTTTATCAAAATCAGAAAGGATAAAGTGATTATATAACAAGGGCTAGTCTTACATAGGCACAATCACAAATTAAATTATTTGGGCACACACACAATAAAGGAAGAAATTAAAAGAAAACTAAATTAGTCTTGTCATTCAACATCATCAAACCATTTAATCTTTAAATAAAAATGTAATTGTGTGAGTGTGCCCAAAAGATTTTAATTTGGGTTTGTTCCTATGAAAGCATTTCTCTATATAACAAATATATGAATAAAGAAAATGATTTATAAAACTCCAATAGCGTTGGATTTTAACCCCCAAGCAATCAAAGCTCATGGCCATCCCCATCCAAATCAAGCATTGTACAAAGAGTAGACACTTGCCCTACCAGCTCATATGTTTAATTATCTATTTAATGCAACTTCTTAATTTGGCAGTGACAGTACAGCACGGAGTCTTAAACCAAATTAAAAAAATTTAACCAAAAAAAGTACAGCAGTAGCACGGAGTCACTAAAAGATTCTACCAAACTTTTAAGTTTCATAAAATTTCAGCAATATACTCTTTTTGCACGTTCACTTTTACGTAGTAATATTAACACTAATTTTAGAAGATGAAAATATAAAATATTTTTACAGAGTAAGTGGAATGCCGTAATCTATTTTCGAAACGTCACTAATCACTATGGTTGGAGAAGAGAAGACAATTTGCGATGGTATTTAATTTTATTGCCTCTCTTTGGTGCAAAATAAACAAGCTAGGAGGGTACGAATTTCTTATTAATTGGTTTTGCTTATTTGTCTCCTTTGTGATGGCTATATGCTGCAAGAATACAATGCTCGGAGCTTCAATAAATATACGTACGTACGTGTTTTTTTTTTTAATTGAAAATAATAACATACACTTTTCAAACATTTCTTTTATTGGTTGTGAAAATAAATTTATACGGACCTACATTGAATTTTACCCAAAAAAATAGGACATGTTGCAAAATTTGTGTTAATCTCCATCTATTTTTTTAAGTGTCATTTTATAATAAGGCAAATTCTCTTCATGCTATACTCTTCATGTTATAACTCTTCATGCTACACGGGACCTATTTTTTTAAGTGTCATTTTTTTAAGCATGTTGCTAGCACTCTTCATGCTATAATTTAATTTTACGTAGATGGAATCACATACATGTTTGTGATGAAAGGAGTACTACATGAGAGAGACATTCTCGTGTTTATATTTAGATTTAATAAACATAGGAGAGAGACATTATCAGACTTATAAGTATTATCTAATCAAAAGTAATGGTGTTTTGCAAAATATTTAGATAACACGTCATATATACTTATTTTAACATAATTTATAAGTATTTTCTAATCAAGAAGAATTGTTTTTTTCTTTTTCAAATGAAGCCGACATTGCATTATTATCAACTCATTGAACCATCCTAATTAAGTACTCTATAGCCAAACAGCTACTATAGCTAGCTAGCTCTACCTATGATCTATAGCTTCATTATTGGATGTTCATATCATCAGATTCATCGACCAAACCAAACCAAGTAGTTATTCCAATAATGGTTGTTCTCCTCGAGATTCACGTTACACATTATGGTTCCATCCAAATTTTCCTGATCACAACCCTCAAGAACTTGAAGAATATTTGTTGAAGTAGGAGATGTATTAATATTATTATCAAATCCACCACATGCTCTAAATGCTTCCACAGCTGCCATAATATCATCATCTTGTTGAAAGTTCAACATAGTGATATTGTTATCATGACTATGACCAGCTTCATATATATTATGCTTAGTTAAATTGAATTGTTTCAATATCTCATCAGCATCATTATTGGTGCTGTTAGTTAAAGGAAGTAAACTTTGATTGAATGGTTCAATATTATTGTTTGTCATAGGGGGACATAAACAGGAAGAGCAGAAGAGGAAGCAGGGTTGTTCCAGGGAAGTTCAAAGTGGCTGTTGGAAATTCAAGACAAGGTGGAAGTGAAGGTTGAATGAGTGGTTTGGAGGATTCAAATTCAAGTAGTCTTTGAACTTTTATTTTGTTGGTTTCTCTAACAAGTCTTGCTTCCAATCGATCCAAATGAACACTCTCCCTTCTAGACTTGGATGAGACAGTGAATGATCTTTTTTCAACTTAATTAGATGTATTATGTTTAAATTTAGCCATAAGAATGCAACAATGTTAAATTTATTAAGAGAAAATGTTGTCATTTGTTATGGTCCTACTCAATTTAAAAGGTTTTTTTTTTATTTTTTACAAAAGTTTAATTTTTACGGTTGTGAGGATACTTGATTCAATCCCAAAAAATAAATATATGAATAAATAGGTGATTTTTAAAATACAATTTTAACGAAGGCCATCCAAATCAAGCATAAGTATGTGAGGATACTTGATTTAATTTAATTTTATTATTTTTTTGACCAAAAAAAATCAAGCATTTACAAAGAGTAGATAGTTGCCCTACCGACTCATATATTTAATTTCTATTTAATGCAACTTCTTAATTTGGCAGTGACACAGCACAGTACGCAATCACTAAAAGATTCTACCAAACTTTGTTAAGTTTCATAAAATTTCAACAATGTACTCCTTTTGTCCTACACGTTTGTTTGTTTTATTATAGCACATAATTATAGAGAGTATAATTAAAAATAATAATAATTATGATCACATCGAATATAAAAAAATAACAATTATTTTGCTATACTATATTTTTTTTCATCGTATGACAATTATTATAGTACGAAAGTAACTAATATACAATTATTTTTTTTAAGTAGTTTATTAACTAAAAATTCACATTTTTGGGTTAATAAGTAGTGTATTTTCCTTTAAAAAAAAGTTGGATATTTAAAGTTCAAAGATTCATATATATATCAACCGAATTAAACTCACATAAACCATTAATATCGTGATTACGTACAACCTCTCTTTAGAAAATAGTGAATATGTTTAAATATACACACAAATACAATGATAAATACATGGGCTGTGACCTTTTTATTTTTTTATTTTTTTAGAAGCTACCTTTTTATTTCTTTTATAAAGTAGATGGTTCTGTTGTGTACTTTCTCATTCTAGATGCACTTTTTCTTTTCTTTTAGAAAATAAGAGAATTGATAGTCCAATTATAGACGCAGCCTTGAAGTTTATATTTTCATTATTTAAAATGATATTTTAAAATCATGTTTAAGTCTAACACAATCTTACAAAACTGATTTGTGAGGTAAAAATGTTTAATGTAAGACTCTCTAACACATATCCTCACGACTGTTCTATTGGGCTTAGTTTGTGTACATAAATGATGGGCGACCTGATAGCGAAAACCTGATAACAGGTGACCAATAGATCTTGGAGAAACTCTAATACCATCTTAAATATTATGTTCCATAAAACCAGTTTTTGAGATGAAAATTACCCTTACTTATAAACACATGTTCATGCCTTATTTTTTCTGATGTAAGACTCTTTAACACGAATGACTTTGTACGTAACAAAAATATTTTTGACCTTGTTTTAATAACTCTTTCATAGAGTTTATTAGCAAGAAATGTCAATATAATTATTGACATGTAACATAGATAGTAGGGATAACGCACGGCATCCTATATAGAAGTAATCTTTAAAATTTATGATAGGATACATGATACATTTCTCACTAAAGTAAACTATTCAAATTGATCATAAATACTATTCAAACAACATTATTTTTTTTCTTTCCTAAAACAACAACTACAAAGAAGAAGCTAAGGTAACAACTAAGAAATGTTTTTTGGTCCAAATGAAGCCGACATTGCATTATTATCAACTCATTGACCTATCCTAATTAAGTACTCCCTATAGCCAAACAGCTACTATAGCTAGCTAGCTAAACCTATGATCTATAGCTTCATTATAGGACAATGTTCATTTCATCAGATTCATTAACCAAACCAAGTATGCTATTCCAATAATGCTTATTCTCCTCGAGATTCACGTTACACATCATGCCTCCATCCTGATTACCACCCTCAAGAGCTTGAAGAACATTGGTTGCAGTAGGAGGTGTATTGATATTATTATCAAATCCACCGCTTGATCTAAATGCTTCCACAGCCGCCATAATATCATCATCTTGCTGAAAGTTCAACATGGTGTTATTGTTATCATGATCATGACCAGCTTCTGTGTTATGCTTAGTTAAATTGAATTGTCTCCATATCTCATCATCATCATCATCATCATTATTGGTGCTGTTGGTTAAAGGAAGTAAACTTTGATTAAATGGTTCAACATTATTGTTTGTCATAGGAACAGAAAGAGGTAAAGGAAGCAAGGTTGTTCCAGGGAAGTTCAAAGTGGATGTTGGAGATTCAAGATCATCATTGGATAACATCATAGCATACATACTATGCATTTTTTTGTTGTTATTGTTTGAATCCTCTTTGGTTGTTGATGTTGTTGGTTTAGACCATGAACTTTGCCATGCTTTGAGGATATCAAGACAAGGTGGAAGTGAAGGTTGAATCAATGGTGTGATTTTGTTAAGAAAAAGTCTTGCAGGTGGCTGTGGTTTAGAGGATTCAAACTCAAGTTGTCTTTGAACTTTCAGTTTATTGGTTTCTCTAACAAGTCTGGCTTCTGCTTCTAAACGAGCACTCTCCCACTGAGCCATGTGGCTTAGGTTAGCTGAGTCTTTGGTGTACTGAGAGGTGCTACTACCAGTTGTGTGATCTGTTTTTGGCTTATGAGTTGTAGGGTCTATTCCCATTCTTGTTAGTCTTTTCTTGAGGTGTGTGTTCCAATAGTTCTTGATCTCATTGTCTGTTCTTCTTGGAAGTTGAGCTGCTATGGCTGACCATCTGTGTGCAAATCAATCATAACAAAAACATACGCAAATCATTTTCACATCACTCTCACTGCTACAGTTATTAATGGAAAAATTTAACTCCACTATAAAAAAGTACTAATACTTGAAAAGAGTAATAAAAATTAAAAAATGACATCATATTCATTTTAAAAGTTAAATATGTAAGGATGAGTTATATCAAATGTAAAACTTAAGAATGTACGTCAACATTCTGCCTCCTCAATGTCATTATAGATACAAAATATCCATTATCCTCGATGTTATTTAGAGAGATATACACAAAAAATAGATAGTATATCCCACCATTTAGTGTGTTCTATCACCATTAATTTTTTTTAATTTTTTTTCAAACTTTTTTATGTGTTTATCTTTTGAAATGGAGAAATTTAGAGGAACCTAAATATAGATGATCATAACTCATCTTATTATCGTTTACGTATTTGAGTACCTTATCATATAGATCAGTTATATGTTAGTTAAAAGTAGTGCGTATATCGAAGATATTAAATTTAAGAGAGAGAAATAAGGACTTTTTGTTCTAAGTTAAGACTCTTTTGAGAGACTATGAACAACATGTTGGTTATTGCAACATATCCATATATAAAAGCTACATAAACTACTAGTGGTCAACTTTCCAAGTTAGGGTGAGTACCAAGCATTCATGTGGTAACTAACTGGAGTATACTATGAGAGAGTGTTGGTTATTTTTGCTTTATATGTGCTCAGCTAGTGGGAAAGTGTGTATTTACCTATTTCCAAGAAGGGCATGAAGTTGAATGATAGTTTGTTCTTCCTGCAAACTAAACTTTCCTCTTTTTATGTCAGGTCGAAGGTAGTTAGTCCATCTTAGTCTGCAGCTCTTTCCACATCTTTGAAGCCCTTTTATCAAAAAAAAATTAGTAAGAGTTATATACACAACATATAATATCATATATATCTTGAAGGAAAATATATTAAATACCAACCAGCTTTGGAAGGCAATGCACGCCAGCTTCCATGACCAAATTCTTCAATATAAGCTATGAGTTTTTGGTCTTCCTCAGGAGTCCATGGTCCTTTCTTCAATCCAACTTTCTCACAACAAGGTGACCTACCCATTTTTCAAACTCTAGACTATGGAACAAAACCAACCAGTGAATGTTTTGGAAGATTTATTGCACAAAGATAGTCAAATAAAAGACAGTGTGTAAGACACAACCAAATAAATTGTTCAATGATAGAGAACATCTAGGAGGGCGACGTTATATATAGAGGATAAATGTATAGCATATGGTTGTACAATTAAGTAGTAATTATGATGCCCTGTACGTGACTTTTTAAGTGAGGTTCTGTATCTTTATTTTCCATACCGGTATGTATCTGAATATATAACGGATAGTAATATAACGATCATAATATTTACTTTAAATTAAAAGGACTACTACTATATGTAACAAAAAAAAAAGGGCTGCTAAATACTAATATATATTATTACTTCGCAATGTGATTTTGCAGATTGACAAAGATGATCGATGGCTATGAAATTTGAAAACATCTCATTTTTTTTCGTCCGGAGTGCTTATAATTGTTTGACTCTCCAACCGCACACCCATCCTAAAGTGGTTGTATCATCTCTTTAGAATAAAGATGTTCCTCTTAAGGTTGTGTTGTTTGCCTGACGTCTGTTTCGAGATAAGTTGCCTACACAGGATAATCTTATTCGTCGTGGTGTTATTGCTAATGACTCTCATATGTGTGTTGGTGGATGCGGGTCTGAGGAAACTTCTTCACATTTATTTTTACATTGTGATATTTTTGGGACTGTTTGGCATGTTATTTATCGGTGGATGGCCATTTCGTCGGTCACTTCGTTTGCTATTCTGGACCATTTTAATTAGTTCACTTCAGGTGGTGTTGGCGCTAAGGCGAGACAATCGATTGTACAGGTTATTTGGTTTGCAACTGCGTGGGAAATTTGTAAAGAAAGAAATAACGGATTATTCAAAGGCAAATAATGCTCAATTTTGCAGGTGGTTGATACGATTAAGGCACTAGCATTCATGTGGTTGAAGGCGAAATTTGTTTCTCTTCCCTTCAATTTTCATGCTTGGTGGCAAAGTCCATTCGCCATTCTGGGCATAAGCTAATAGTAATTTCTTTTCTTGTAATCATTGCCTAGTTGCTTTTCTTTGTAAATATTTGTTTGACACTGTTGTCTTTCCTTGGTACACCTTGTGTTAGAGAAGACATTTTGTTGTGGTAATACATTTCATTTTAGCCTCTTCAAAAAAAAAAGATATTTATATTTTTGCACTTCATTAAAAAAGTCTTGGCACGTACTGATTTCTAGTTGATATACATGGATAGTATTTGTGCATAAGTGTGTATATGTAGGTTTGTTAACTTAGACCAACTAAAAAACATGAAAGATCAAGTTAGCAAATGTGCACATTTTTATTTGGACAAAAATATCCACCTACTACTGTTAAAAACTATTATTAAACGAAGGATATAAGCTATAATTAAACGAAGGATAATTATGTAATTCAAAATAAAAAAATTGTAACAGTTTTTTGTCAAAATCGATTTTTTTAAGTTGTCAAAACAAAATCGTTGTCTTTTTCTTTTTTGTTGTTGTGTTGTTTAATGTTTGTAATTGTGTCATAAATATGTTCATAGTGGGTCTAAGTTAGCAAATTGGTGCAAGTTAGCATATATTTTATAATGTTTGTAAAAAAAAACATATATTTTATAATAAAAATTACTAAAGTAA
>Ga0209282_1000407_pt1:0-15000 | contig 21054 bp, 11 predicted proteins | sample Mtrugardesep15_FD_187529 | JGI IMG/M metagenome (GOLD analysis project Ga0209282, IMG submission 187529) | Root nodule microbial communities of legume samples collected from California, USA - M. trunc garden sep15 (SPAdes) (version 2) | ecosystem: Host-associated > Plants > Roots >...
CAAGGTCGGCCTACTACAACCCCGGCAAATCAGCAACTTTATAACGAGGCGAGAAAAGGAACGAGGTCGAAGAAGAAGATTTCAATTGGACTGATCTTTAGATCGCTTTCATTCGCCGCTTTCATGCATTAGTTTTGGCTAGACTAGAGAGGACTCGAAGTTAGCGCAGTGAAAGAGAGAGTCAATCTTTCGCGCGGTGAAAGGAAGGACTGACTCATGGCGAGTCATCTTGGTTGCTTCCGTGATAAATGGTACTTTGCCAATGACTGAGGAAGGTCGTCCGCTATGTCTTACCGAAAATGCCCATTAAATTAATTAGATAATAATAATAAAGTTACCCCTTGGAGTCTTGCGTGTGGGTGGTCAAATTCAATCATCGTAAGGCCCTGGTCAATCAAAGTGAGTTGATTTTCCAAGGGATGGGGAGTGGGAGGTGGGCCCCCTCAGAGCTGATTTTATCCCGCTTTACTTTAGAGGCAGAAGCGAAGAATAAAGAAAGGAATGAAACAAGCGGACGATACACGAGGACGAGATTGGATGGGAGAGCTCTGGGTTCTATTAAATGAATCTCATTTAGTAGGTTATAGGTAATTTATTTCTCACCTCCTAGAGAACTGATAAGCTCATAGGTTAAGGGATTTGTGTGGTAATCCAAGGGTTTCTCGCCAACCGCTATGGAACAGGCTTGTGAACTAGGGACTCCGTTTCGGTATCTTCATCGACTGGATAAATAGTTTCAACTTATGGGGCGGTTCTTTAACAGGGTCATTTTCTTAGGCTCTGCGTCCGTGGGATCAACTCTATCTTAGAGATCTGGAGGATCCACAACTACAAGCTCACGAGTGGGAACAGGATCTGCTACTGCTGAAAGGTATGTAATCGAAGAATCAGGTAGCTCACCATCTAGTGAAGTTGATTTCCTTGTCTTTGATGATGGAGATTGAGTTTAACAGCCCCGCTTGAAAGCTTCATCTTTATGACATATCTGCATCCCTTGCCCACCATTACAAGCAAGCCCTGCTCCTGCTCTTTTTAGTCGTTTCCAGAAGATTTACGGGTTAACTCCCCCACTAACGGACTTTACTGGCTTGAAACTTTCAGTTCTCTTACTCGACTAGAGGGCTTTCCCTCACATCCTACTCTTAATTATAGAAGGTTCTTTCTTTCTGTCCAATACGGGCCTTCATTCAATGCCAGCATCTCTCTCAATATGCACTCATGAATGCTCGGTATAGGAAGCACCTATCTTTATCGTTCCATTCCTCCGGAACTCGAGACTTCGCCTCCGATCCATTGAGTTGATGGCTCCGAGCTTCCTGCCTTTCCGCCGCGAGAGAAGATAGGGATTGAGATTAGGGACCGAGTTTCCGTATCGAGAATGAGAGTAGGGACAGGAGAAAGGAGTGAAGTCGGGGCTTATGGAGAGTAGAGTTACGTTTTGCTACCAATATTGAACGTTTTCCCGGCTTTCAAATGAGAAAGAGCAGGCACCGGATGGGAGTGTCAAGGATGATGCCTTCAAGTAAAGAAAGCCAGGGAAGGTATAGTATCTTGCTTATGCTTCTCTTTCCTTATCGCGCTCACGAGGGAATCCTATCGCCTTTAACCTCAGGGCCAGAACCACACGTGCAAGTTTCCCTGCTTGACTTGAAGGCAGTAATTGATCGAACTTCTGACTCTCAGGGGCTAGGAGTGAGAGGTTGCCATGCTCCTCACCGAGTAGAGATAAATTATGAGTTTTGTTTTCTCGGTAAAATGAGTTGCAAATAGATTTCTGCCCATAACCTGACATTCTTTGAGAGCAAGTTTTGTTTTCCCGGTAAAATGAGTTGCAAGTCCATTTCTGCCCATAAACTGACATTCAAATCGATCAACTCGCTAAAACCCCGTATTTTTGATTGCATGCCCATTTTAGGGATTAATCACTTCACGGGAGAGAACACGAGGGATGAGCGACGATCGGCCTACGTTTTGACTAGTCATCATCGGTTTACCCGCTTGCTGAAACCACCCTCCATAGCCGATTGGATGGCCACTCAACTCTTCACTATACTTCCTGTATCCCACTCCCCTCTCTATCTCTCTCGACCCATTCACCGGAGTATGTTGGGCTGGAATGCCTCCATTCCCATCTCTTTATGATCTCTGGGCCTTCCCGCTATGAGATATTCCCGGCGCAGAAGCATATTCATGCATAATACTCAAATAAAAATTTCCCCTCTCCATATAGGGGTAGGAATCCCTAGAAGAGGATAGAAGGTAATTTTGTCATCAGTGGAAAAGCATGCGTGATAAGGATACTCCTCTATGCGAATGTTCTAGCTTTCAAAGGATGGGGAGGAGGAAGAAAGACAAGCAAGACAGGTGCGGAGCGGGGCCAATAAAGTAAGTCAAGGAGGTAAAGGCATTCTTTAAGAAATTACCCGGTCCTTATATAGTGTCAAACCCTGCCCTAAGGCAAGGAAGTGACATTTCGATCGGGCACTAGTAATTATTTCGTTTACTTGTTTTCGGTGAGAGAATCTTTCCTTTATCCGTCTAGGCCAGGTGCATTACTTTCCCCAAGGCATATTAATGATTGCCCGCTGTAACCCTCTCGGCATAGGCCGGGCCGCTTGAGAGCTTCGGTACATCTCTTTCGGGCCGGTGAGACTCTTCTGGAACTGTTGGATTAGTAGCTTTTATCTCCGTAAGAACACATTTCCCCACAGTAGACGCGCGGAGATGAGTAAGACTTCACCCTCTTCCATTATACTAATACAAATCAGGGGTTGGTTTGTGGGGGAGCTGTCTGAGAAGAAGCAGATCTCTGCGAACTTGGTGCCTCTCTATACCCTTTATGGTCTTGATCTTTTCCTCCAAGCTCTCTAAATTGTCTACCACCTTCTTATGTTCTGGCCCCTTTTTTGTTTGTTTTAACTTCTTTTTCCCATGTCTCATTCTTCTCAAGTGCACTCATCTCCTAACGCAGGCAATGCAACAAGTAATTGGCGCTTCTTTGGCAAAGGCTACTCGCTCGCGGTATACTTTGCTAGCTTTATTGCTGGCTCTAAGCCTACCTCCTTGACTACATCCTGATAACCGCCTGCCTGTCTTGACAGAAGAAGCAGTAAGCGTCTCCGGACATAGAAAGTAGGCAATCACTTTAACTTCGTTAGCGGTGTAGGTTTCAGTCGTAGTTTCTGGTATCGACACAGACAGTGGGAAATCTCTATACGATTGAAGTCAGTGTGCAAGACAAAGTCTAGTTTTTACTTTGAGTTCCTATTTTACGAACATATAAGAAGCATTCCACAGTCGTAGGTACTCAATTCAATTGGATTGAACCGCTTGAGCAGGAGCTTTGGACTCGACGAGGTATTGGGTGCTTGCCCTATTGAGAGAATGGAAGAAACTCTCAGGCAAGCAGCTCGCAATAGCAAACGCCTACTTATCGCTCCCATCTTTTGACTTCAACGACGACTTCCTAATATTATCCATGTTTCGGTGAAAGGTCTGTTTCTTCTTTTGTTTTAGCTTAAGGTGTCAGCGAGGAACTGTGTATGCGGGCCCATTGCCTAGTGTCTTAGTAAGTGAAAGGGAGTGAATGTGCTTTCATTTCAGATGTATCACCATTCGGGTATCCTTTCTTCGTGTCAGGGACATTTCCCCTACCTCTTATTCTGATGGAGATTCGGTCCAGCCCGTAGAACACGTAGTCAGTATAGGATTCCAACTCGATCTTAGGCCGTAAAGCATTCAAGTCCCCTATCTCTTTCTTAGTCGTAGTATGCCTTATCATTCAAGTGAAAATGATGAAAGTGGATGACTAGGAAGAATAGAGAGATTGAAGGAAGTAAATTGACTACTATACAGAGAAAGAGACTGGACAGCTTTTCTAGGAATGGTCGATTTGATTGCCCCGCGCCTCTCCTACCAATCTGCTAGAAGACTGACTATTCTACTACTGGAGCACTTCCCGCCGATGAAACAACGGGAATTCTGGACTTAGACTCAAGTGCAGTTCGCAACTCTAACTATTGGACTAATTGAACTCTTCTTCTATGGAATTTATATGAAACAAGGATTTGTTGAGAAGTATTCGTTGAGCAATTGCATCACCCATTGAAAGTTAGAAACGAAGTAGCGGCGGAGTCACCTGCTACTTCGCTGAATCTTGATTTATGAACATGGATTTAAGGCATTGAACGAAGGCACCACTGCTAGTTCGCCGATTCCCCACTACCCTTGTGCTCGCTTATAGAATCCTATATATCCTACCTGGGGAAATCTTTCTTTCCTAGGCTGCTTTCCACCGTTCAAACTATCCGCTATTCGGGCTTCCCTTGAGACTGCTCACAACCTTTCTTGACTCTGTCTTTTCATACAGCTTCGAAACCTACTTACTACTAGGAGAAGATGTTCTTGATTATCTTTGAGGGTGGGGGACACTATTCACGGGAATTGCACAGAAGGGGAATCTTTCTAGTCGGGATAAAATAAAATTGCATTGATCCTGAGGTTAAAGCTTATTTAAAGCATTTCTTTTCCCAGGGAAAATCGCGGGGATGAAATCCCAGTTCTTCGCTGAAATCATGACCCGTTGTGGTTGTTTACATATTGGTTCGTACTTTCATTCAGATCCCTTTCTCCCTTCTACTTTTGGGTAGACCACTGGCTCATCAAGAGCCGGAACTAGAAGTCAGCATTCTATTCTAATCGTAGGCCTTCATGCCAGGGCTGATACCTCCACCACTTAGACTTATGTGGATAATATCTCCCCGAGTGGCCTCTTCCTCCGGTCGAGTCATCTTTCGCTTCAATACCAGGAACTGAGACGGATTCGGATGGAGAAGGATTAAATAGTTCATCATGAGCTGTCCGAAACCATACTTCTTCCCGCGAAAACTCGGAATTTGCTTTAGCTCGAACCTTGATCTTTTGCTCGAACTCTAATACACTGTAGTAGCAGGCGGCACTCTACGCTATTTGTGCCAGCCAGGTGTCATAAAAAAAGTACGCCATTTCCAAGCATCCTAGTTCAGCGTGCATCATCTCTTGTCTCAATTGAAGGCCTGGGCCTTCCAAGCCGATTCCGCCGGAAGCTAATCCAGTGCTTGTTGAGTGGAGAACCGAACATTAATTATATCCATAAAAGGTCCTTCCTACCCCTATTCCCTAACCCCCTTCCCTCATTCTACCTCTCCGGCTCGTTACAAGTCTTCCATTCGTACCTTCTTCGTCTGCTCGTACCTCTTCCTTCTATACGTCTGTAAGGCTTCATTCTTCAACGGGCTTATTCACTGATGGGTCTTCCAGTCTTTAGTAGTCCAATCCGTAATGAATCTCTTTTTCTTATATTCTCGTATTCGAAGTAGTAGAGCGTGCTTTTCATTTAAGGGAATGGTCTTTCGCAATAGAAGTGAGAATCTCCTACCACCTTTGATGATAATAGTATCATCCTTGCCTAATCCGTTTATCACGTTGTCCGATCGTCTGTGACAGCTCCCCGAAAGAGGAAAGCAAACAAGCCACCAGCACTTCAATCAGTAAAGCTAGCCACTCAACTCGCTCTCTTCAAATTCCCTTTTACATTTTATTGAAGATCCTCCACCTAGCCAAGTAGGTCTCAAAAGGTTTACCCGCAGCAAGCTCCATATAGGTTACTTTGCGGGCTACTGAATAGAATCTTCGGTGAAAGGCGTCTACCATATCGGCGCAACTATTGATCGAGGCGTGTATACCACGTGAATGCGACACCCGAAAGACTAGCAGAAAAGTGCTTCAGCAACAAACTCTCATCGTGAGCAGCTGGCAATTTATAAATTACTAATATGCTGCTCTGCGAGATCTCCACTTCCATCATAAAACCCTAAGGAAGGAGCTATCCACAAGAATCGCCTCGAATAGCCATAACCTCATCTCGCCTTCCACCGCACCAGTCAGAGGAAACCCGGGAAAAGCTTAACCTCAGCGTACCGCCAGAAAAAAGAGCTTGAATTCACAGGAAAATTTGGATAGGGTCGACCAGTCCATTTATCATCCCACCACTCACCCAAGCAAGCTCAGGAGTTCAGGTGCTACAGATTAGTGAAGCCCGATCGTATTCCACAAAAGAAAGATATCTTGTTTTTATCCTTCTCGGGTTCCAGTCCAATCTTCTGCTGCTGCCCCCGGCCTATACTTAATTTAAGACTTTCTGGTCCAGGCTTACACAAGTCTAATTCTTCCGCTACCGATATTGGATCTGAGCCTTCCTTGAAAGAATCGAAAACAAAGAGTCAATTGCTTAGCTTATCGAGATCGCCCCCTCTTTCCTTTTGAGCCCTTTCTTTATTCTATTTAGCTTCTGCCACACATTTGACACTGACACCAGGGCTCCACCTGAGGATCACCCAGACGCACGAGCACAGACTGGTGTACACTCTCTGCACATCGCGGGACTTAGGCCTTTGCATGCAGCACCTGTCTTCCGCAGGTCTAGAGTAGCACAACTGAAGCTAAACCTTCTTTTCGGCAATACGCGCCCGGGAGAGAGAGACATCTCTCGTTATTGCTGCCTTTCTGACTACTTTGACACAGTCGTCTACGTAAAGGTCTGCACTCAGGAGAGATGCAGTCCCCCATGTATGACATCTTTGAGCCTTCACTGATGAATGTTAAGATGAAAGCACAAGAGACTAGCACCCTTTCTCAACCTAAGAAGCTTGCATCTAGGATTCAGACTAGCCCACAATCTCAAAGAAATTCCTCCAATAAGAGTAAACCCATGTCACAAAGCAATCCCTTTCATAGAAGAGAGACCATCAAGAGTTCAGCACTACCAGACTACGGCCTCCACTCAGACAGGTCTAGAGGCGAATTCGCAGTTTCAGCAGCAATCAGTCCAGCGCTTCAACCGCAACAACTTCAAAGAGCCTCAGGCGCAAGAGCAGGTTCAACCAGTGCCGCTACAGCATTCTCAGGTGAGACCAGAAAAATATCCCTTTCCGCTAGGTCAGTCTCAGCAATACCTACAGCCTCTACCTCAACTTCAGGGGTCGGTCAATACCTGGCAAGCCCCTGCTCAACCTTACCAAGATCTTCTTCTATCCAAAGAATCCCGCTAGTAGCCCCTCAGCCTACGCAATTCACTCCTCAAGACAAGAAAGCAACCTATCTTACTAATAATTAAGGTTTTGGCTTGTCCCAATTCTAAACCAAATAAGAGTGCAGGAGACCTAGGTTAGAGGGTTTCTACGCGCTTTACTAATAAAAAAAGAAGGGCGCACCGGTTGCAGAAACTGAAACTCACTTCATATGACGCGCCTCCTGAAGCTTGGACAGCCTCTGTAGATACTGAGGGGTCTTGTTGATCAGAGTGGCCTATTCTATTCGTAAAGCGTCTCCTTCCCGAGGAGCAAATAGTGCCTCCAGTCTTTCACAGCCAGCACTATCGTGTACATCTCCTTTTCGTACGTGGGAGAGTTTTAGACGGCTGTATTGAACATCTCACTGGGGGACTCAACCGCTTGATAGTGTATTCAGTTCGGTTTCTGCTCTAGATGATAGAGTTCATTGGATGGACGTCTTACTTACCTTCCAGCCTTTCCATCTAGTCCTTGGGCATCCCCGAGCGAGGGTCTTAACACCCAGTTGTATACCGATGCGATAGCCTACCTGTGAGAACTACTAGGCGGGAAGGGATCTAGTCGAATTAAAGCAAAAGAATACGTCGAACCCATGCATGCTACAAGACAGCTTGTATTTCCGTCTGGTCCAATAGATGTAACTGGCGCCTTTCAGGTCGAGTCTGAAGCCATCTCTAATGCCGGACGCTTCCTAGACAGTCCTGCCGGATCAAGGAAAAAGGGCCTTTACATTATTGTATGGGGTCTTTAATCTCATGTCATCATAAGTGGGCAGGCTTTTAAGCAGATAAGAATCAGTTCAGCTTTCAAGGGCTTTCGTCCATCTCTCGCCCATCTATCTCAGGATGCAAGCATTTATCTTGAATGGTGCTGTTATCATACCTCTTTGGAATCAAAACCGCTCGACTCACTTTCTTTCACTCGCCTTACAAGGACCTACCGGACTATCGGCTTTCTATAGTCATCTTCCTCTCCCCGCTTCCTCCCTTCTTATACTTTTATTCGACTAGCTCTTCTCGTTCTTCGAACCCTGCTCCTTGTCCATTCTGCTTTCGGGTGCCCGGGAGGTAACTTAAAATTCACCTGGTATGACTTGACTGCTTTAATCCCAAAACTTAACTCTATACCATAGCCTAACTCTTTATTCCAGGGTTTTTAACTATATCTAGGGCTTTCCACTCCGTAAGCATTTCTTAAGGACGCATTCGACTCGGTAAGAAGATTATATCTTTACCTATAAGTAAGTAATTATTGACTGCATTATCCCTTCTCTTTCCCATTGCTCTCACTCATTTATAGCATACCAGCCTCTTAACTTCGCTTCTCGCTTTTGTTCAATTATAAATAACTCTCACTATCAAGTTTGATGTAGATTTATAGCATCATTCAAGTAAATACAGATTAAGATCGTAGAAACATGAGCTTGTAATATAGCTACACCTAATTCCAGACCTGTTAATGCAATTACTATTAATATAGGACCAAGCCCTCCTATGAAATATAAAAGATCATTCATACATAGCATAGTCCATGCGAATCCACTTAAAATCTTGACTAAACTATGACCTGCCATCATATTAGCAAATAAACGTATTCCTAAGCTTAATGCGCGAAAACTATAAGAGATTAGCTCAAGGAGTACTAAAAAAGGTGCTAACGGCAGTGGTACTCCTGCGGGTAATAATATACTTAAATAATGAAGCCCATTTCTTTGAAATCCCACTATTGTTATACCAATAAAAATGGAAAATGAGAGACCCAAAGTAATGAGAAAATGACTTGTAACTGTAAAGCTATAAGGTATCATACCCTGCAGATTACAAAATAACAAGAAAGTAAAAATGACAAAGATGCAAGGGAAAAAGACTTGTTTAACATTTCCACCTATTTGTTCATTTACCAGGTTAAGAACGAAATCATAAATAAGCTCTACCAAGGATTGCCAAGCATTGGGTACTGACTTTCCTCCTCCCTTTTTAGTAATAAAATAAAACAGCAGTAAAACCAAACTGAGAGTGAGCAGCATAAAGAAAGAGGGATTTGTGAATGAGAAATATAAGTTACCTATATGAAGGGGTAGAAATGGGATAATCTCAAATTGATCCAGAGGGCTGGGTATAGCGTATAAAAAGTTCATCTTGACGGTGAGTTAAGTTATAATTCTGCTTTACTTTCTTAAAGTAAAGACTTGTCGAATCGAAAAGGAAATAGCCGGTTGTTTTTCCTAAAATGCGTGGGTTCGACTACGGGGGCCCCCCACTACGAGTGGGGATCTAATTTACACCACCCGACGAAGTCGGTAAACGACAGACCCAGCTGGCATTCACCAAGGCTGCTGGGGGAGCAGGTAGGGGAATTGAAGAAGATCAATCGGAAGAAGGTGAGCTAAACTGCAAATGATAATGAGTTGGGCAAGGCTGGAGGTTGCCTTACGCCAGGAAGAAGGCCCTGTTCTCTTTTTTGATTTCCATCCATAGATATGGTTGGTATGTTGAATCACCTGTGAAGTCGACTTTACTTGACCGTGTCTGCCTCAACTTCACCCTAGACTCGTGTCGTGTAGCAAGACTAACAAGTGGTCGAGTTCATTTATGAACGAACGAGCAACTATTATAAAAAAAGCAAGCAAGACTTTACTTTTATTATTTTTTTATTCTTCCTTGGCCGTGTGGAACATGGATTAGCATTATGTCATTCCTACAAGTGATCACCCATCCAGGATTTGAAGAAGAAGCGCCATATGAGGACTTCGAGATCAAATATAATATGTTTCTTTCCATTCCTCGTGAGCCACTTATTTCTCCGAAACAAGAGATAAAAGTTATTTTACTCCTATTTCCCAATAAGTCGACGGCGTTACACCATTGGGATACTTCGAATAAACTAGAGTACATATAGGATACACCGGTGCTAAAACCTTTTCTAAAGATATCTTCCAAACTGTTGGGGTCGTTGCTCCGGATTTTGTTCCCCCGGTTTGAAACCAGTTGGTTCCGTAGTTTGAGAATTCTGCTGATCCCCAGTACTCCATCTCCATCATTGCATATGGGAATATAGAAAGTAAAGAGGAAAAGGCATGACCAGAAGAATTGTGTGAAATAAGTGAATTTATCCAGTTGAGGCATGATTGATTGATAAACAATGATTCCCTCCGGACAGAAAGAGAGTCCGGAGTCTTAAAGAATGAATTCTATTGAGTTGTGGTTGTTGACCAACAAATTATGCATGGGAGAAAGATTCACAAACGAAAACTAACCTTGATCCAGAAAGAAAGAAGGCCCCTCCAGAGACCTAAAACCTCCATATCAAGAGAAGGAATTGTCCACTGAACACTTTATTTTTTAATGCAGACCAGACAGACAGTGATTTCTGACAGACAGAATCCCCCTCAAGAAAAATAATACAAATCGAAGGCCCTCTCACCCGAAGCTAAGAGCCCTAGCTAAGTGAGCGCAACAGTTTAGACTCCACCATAATATGTAATTTGGGGATGCTGCGGGAGTGCACGGTGCCCGGGTAGACGAACCGGCGGGACGTTGCCATTGGCCCTTCCTGTACAGGATTGCCTTTTCGGACAGGAAATCGTACAGGCCCAGAAGCTCATAGTCGCACACCAACCAAAGACTAAACTAAGGCAGCTATTGAGGAAGAAGGAGAGGCTAACGAGATAGGGGCGACAAAGCGAGGGGATTGAGCCTTTCTCCTAGCGCAAGAGTTTTCGTCGCTGGATTAAGACGACTTAGCTACTTGTCTGAAAGCGGAAAAGGAAGCTGACTAGCCTTCAGGCCTGAATAAGCAAAAAAAAGGGGAAGGAAGTCATTGGATTATTCGCTTTGATAGGATTGTCTCCTTATGTGGTACTCGACCGGCTAGACTTCGATTACTTTTTTTTGGAGTTTATAATCGTGTTAAGCATTTCCTATAGCTGGCGAGAAGGGATCGCTTATTAACGAACCAACCAGGCGAAATTATAAAGAGGGATCACAAATTGCCCTATTTGAGGGACAGATGGGGAGGACGTTTTGCCATGCTTTGAAAGATTGTAGTTGGGCAAGATTTGTTTGGTCTGTTAGGCCAGAGATCTGGTCGCACTTCATTTCAGCCCCCTTACTCAATATATTTATTAAAATATCCATGGTGCTGGTATGCATACAGTGTCGGAGCTTGAATGGCCTCTTTCAACATTTCATTTTTGAAGTAGCAATTCACCAACTCTGGGCATGGCGCAACATAATGATTCTTTTCATTTTCCTCATAATCCTAGTGATCTCATCATTGCTAAAGCCAAGGAAATCCATAAGTGTTTAGTGAAAGCTCTTGATCTTAATCATCGAGAGGTAGAGTTTCTCAAATGGGAAGCTCCCTCCCATCCTTTTTTTAAAGTCAATGTTGATGGTTGCGCCAAGAATAATCCAGGACCAGCAATGGGGGACTCATTAGAAATTCGAATGGAGAATGGATCATTGGATTCATGGAGAACCTAGGACATGCTACGAACTGTGCCAGCAGAATTTTTTTGCCATTTTCAGCAGCAACTGGAATGTGCTCGCTCTCTTCTGTCATTACTTCATCCCACCACAGCTTCTTCTTCAGAAGCTGTTAGTGTTGAATGGGCTGAGAAGTGTGTAAGCCTTACTTTAAGGTGTCCTTGTGGCAAAGGATATGAAGTTCTAATATCTGCAAACAATTGTTATTACGAGTTGTTGTAGATGAATTAGTGTGTCTGATTCCCTTTCATTTGGTTGTCACTAGAATCAATGTACATCACTTACATTCAGTTATGTAAATAAAATGTTGTGTACTATCTAAGTGAAGAGTTCGCAGCTTGTGGAGGCGGAGGAAAGAGCACCAGCAGCAGAGCTAGAGAGTCTCAGCCTTGCCTGTTAGGGTGCCAATGGGAATTGCATGGGGTGCATTGTAAAGGCCAAAAGGCATCAAAGGCGCATGATTTTATTAATGAATTCAACGCCATTGAGCGTGTGAGAGAGGCAGGTAGCTCACCCACAAGATGCTCGGTCAACATCTCTCTTTCTCTCTCTTTGTTGACTGCTTTACTCATAGTTTGTGTGCTTAATGCATATGTTGGGTAGGTTTCTGTTTTGTTCACACAAAACCACCTAACCTTACTTAAGAGGTGCGAGTGGAATACTTGTACCGAGCGGGCACTGACTTTCGGAATGGAAGAAGGGGTGAGCAGACAGAACGGACAAGAACGACTCGACTTTTACATCCTCAAGCTAGAAAGAGGATAGGCTATTGGGGCTTCTTGCGAATTCTGTGGAAGGTAACAAGACTGTAGAATATTCGAGGGACCACAAAAAGGGGAAGTCAACTGTTGCCTCTAAAAGGGCCCCGACTTATTTTATTTCCAGAATTAGAGTTCGACCTGCCCCTTTTTTGTTTTGGGGGGATCAAGTTCCTTGCCAACTATCGACCCCGATCTCTTTTCATTTCTTTTGGGTATTATATTACTAGCCTAGCCTTCGTCAATCACACTAAAGCAAAGCCCGCCCCCTACCTCTCCACCTTCGCTTAACAACAAGGATCGCATGACCGTACCGTTATTAGATTGCTTTTTTTTCTGATGAGGATAGTAAAATAGATAGAATATAATAGGTAAGAGTTCAATGACAAATGCAATCCCTACTGTGATAAAGCCTTAACTTAGAGATCAAGTTTTCTTTCTTTGAAGCTTATAGTGTGAAAGCTGGCTTAGGATAGTGTCCCTATAAAGCAAGTGTAATCTGTAGTTCTATTGCTTCTCGCTCTTCTTCTTCTATTCCTAATGTCTTTTCCAGTTTTCAAGCGGAAGCAGGACCAGACCTGGCAAGGATGATATCATTATCATAGCGAATAGGGACTCTATGTTGATCTATGGGTATTTTGTAATATGGGGGCAATTCTTTGCCTTCGAGTTATAAAATAACTTTTCATAAGTTTATTAGGCAAGCTAGCCTATCAATATAGTTTTAGTTCTAGAGTCAACCCATACCAAAAGATAAGGAAGGTTACAGTCCTTCTGCCTTCCATTAAAAAGCAAAAGTAAGAATCCGATCTCCAGGGTCCCTTCGAGCTCGTAGCTTTCTTTTTTTCTGGGCTCTTCTCCATTCTCCAATCCTAGTGTTACCTTTAAGTAAGCTAAGCAAGCAAGAGAAATTTACTTAGGCGCGCAAGCATGTGATAAAATTCCTTTTCAAGCTAGGTTACAAAAGGGAAAAACAAGAAATACAAATAATGAGCTATCCGGCAATGTAAATTAAGCCCCCAGACTGGGGGATAGCGTAAAGAGACACTTAGGGTAAGGAAGGGATCTAGCAAGAGTTATACCCAAGAAACAACATCTAGATGGATCAAGGGCCTAGCCTAAGCTAGGTCAGTTCCATACTAACACTAACCTCTTCCTTCTTCTTGCGAAGAATTAATTTCCTAAGTAAGCTACTGCTGGGTTAATAATCCATGTGGTAGTTTTATTCCATCGCATTCTAGTGATCCAGTTTCTGCCTTTCCTGAGGCAGCTGTTGAAAAGGTTTTAGTTTTGCTTTGATCATGCTTGGCCGACCTCTACTGATGTATCTGTCATTAATGGAAGCACGAGGGAACGGGGTTCATCGGCTTAAGCCAGTCAATCTATCCAAAGAGCCTACCCTACGCCTCCTATAATAGATGAAGCTCCAGCTGCGCATTGCTGATTTCTTTCTCAATCCTGAATCCCTACTTTCATCACGAAAGACGCTTTCTCAGTATCTATTAAATTCGGACTTCATGCTCACTTCTGAAATGAAGCGGCCTAAAGCTGAGCGACGAGGTCCACTGGCATGAGAATAAAGCGAAGTAGAGCGATAAGCACACTATCGATTGATCCAAAGAAGCTTAACTCATAAGAACCTCCCGCTATACTCTTTTCTTGGCACTTGAAGCAGGAGTCTTTCCTTCAGTCTTATAATGTGAGGGCTTACGTATATAAATACGTATATAAATATCTTCCTTTTTTCCTTTCTAATCATTCTTGCTGGGAAAGCGTCCTCCAGCCTTCTTCATCTTCATTGCAAAAGAGCGCATGATAAAATAGAAAGGATTCAATCCAGCCCCAAGCCGGGGCTACCCTGTTTACCGGATCCAACGATTAGAGGTCTGCCCGTCCGGCGTCTGTACCTCACATTGTTTAGTTTAATAAGGGCGGCGCCCTTGCTCCCTCTCCCAATCGTTGACCTTGACAGTGAACTCGTGGACGAGGCTTTGACCTGAATTTAAAAGGGAATCCCGGTTGTTCTCAACGTAATTGAGAACCTCATTAATTTTCTTCAGTTTCAGAGGGGAAGCTGTTCTTGTTTCATAAGCAAATGTGGCAACTGGTGGTAACGTATAAAAGTACCCTATGTGTGAGCCGTTAGAGTATAATCAAGTCCATGTCTTCTTAGTCAGTGTCTCAGTCACGGAAATTAAAAGTAAAATGTCCCTGGTATACTACTAAAGCTCTAACTCTTATCTGTCTTCTAGACGAGTGAAGTGACCAATGGGGATTGGTCACGAACGCTATAAGCGGGGTTGCTTTCCGCCTTAGTACATCTCACATTGTGGTACCCTTTAGAGTTATAGTCAATGTATCACTGGTATAGGAGTTTCTTATCAGCCCTTTTTTTTAGATTGGGTAGGTGTTAAGTGTACTATTACTATAAGGTAAAAGATCGAAAAGAATGCCCGTATGTCGAGATACAGGGTTTTTCGAGAAAAGGTCCCATCCTTCAATATCATGATTGGGTCGACCAGGCCAGATCATGAGTGAATAGAAAATCGAAAACGTACATAGCAGTTCCAGCTGAAATACTTGGAATAATTCTACCACTTCTACTAGGAGTAGCCTTTTTAGTGCTAGCTGAACGTAAAGTAATGG
>Ga0209282_1000407_pt1:20000-21054 | contig 21054 bp, 11 predicted proteins | sample Mtrugardesep15_FD_187529 | JGI IMG/M metagenome (GOLD analysis project Ga0209282, IMG submission 187529) | Root nodule microbial communities of legume samples collected from California, USA - M. trunc garden sep15 (SPAdes) (version 2) | ecosystem: Host-associated > Plants > Roots >...
GTGGTTCCTATATTTGCCTATCGAACAACAAGTCTTAATGTATCGTCGACTTGATACTACCAGCTTAGATACATGTACCGGATGAGGCGGAAACCCATACTAAAAATAAGAAAGGAAGACCCATGCATCAATCAAGATCTCTATCTATAATATAACATACCTCAGGTTGGATTCAACCACTTAGGATGATGATCTGCAAAACCAAACCCCATGACTTTATGCTCTGCCAGTCTTCCCCTCTTCTAGCTATTCGCATGCGTCGATCAATCATCTTCGGCAAAATGACCTGATAAAGTATGCACCAAGGATCCATTAGATTAAACTAAGTGCATGATAGACCTATTATTATATCCTTTGAATGTGACCACTGGTTAGATTATGATTATGTAAATGGATCCCCATTAAGTCGGGCCTGTGGACAATGTTTTAATGGATCACCCCTGATGCCTGATGGGCAAAAGAAAAACATGAGCCCAATACGGTACCTCATAGGGCAATCATTGTACTTAGGGTCACTCTCCCATCTGTTATCTTCATTGTATCGATTCAGTCTGGTCGATCAGGAGAGCGAGTGCGAGAGAGATTTAAATAGCTATGCCCAACCTATCCATACGTGCTTGTTGAATCCATTGTATTCCGATAGCGCGGCAACTCGTGTTGTTTATTCCTTTCTTAATCCAGCATCCAGTAGGTCGCTTAATATGGGCATGCCCGAACGCAAAAAAGGCTATCCGAGATACTCTTCCCTCCCAAGCAAGGCTAGAATAAAAGGAGGAACTCCCGACTCAAATAGGTGTGATATCGAAGTGGACTCAATTGTCCAATCTCTTCTCTTATGCTATTATTTCGTCGAGTACTCAAAACAAGATGAACAAGCGAGAGGAAAGAACCTCACATAAGCAAGCAGTTCGGTCTACTCGCTTTTGGCTTGGGCTTTGCGAATGGAACTTGCATTCTCGAAAGGGCTCGTTCACTTGGCTTCTCACTTCGGAATGCTAGAGGAATGGTTGACCTAACGCATGAACCAACTATCCGAGATTCTGCCTTCCGCTTT
>Ga0209282_1000408_pt1 | contig 21047 bp, 8 predicted proteins | sample Mtrugardesep15_FD_187529 | JGI IMG/M metagenome (GOLD analysis project Ga0209282, IMG submission 187529) | Root nodule microbial communities of legume samples collected from California, USA - M. trunc garden sep15 (SPAdes) (version 2) | ecosystem: Host-associated > Plants > Roots > Nodule...
AAAAAACGGTTTTGGTTCCTATTTTTTAGAAAAATTAAACATTTGATCCCCTCCTATTTTAACCTTCAATTTGGATGACATGTTACCTCACTAAATGAGGTGGATATGTTCATCATAATGAATGTGGCAGACATGTTAGATTTTATTTTGTTTTTAATTTTTTTTTTTGCTTTTGCACCGGTTTCCGACTCACCAATGCTGCGTAGAGGTATGCACACTGGTCAAGAGTTGTTCCCTTGGAATTCGAACCCGGTACTCCCCAGGTACGTCCTTAAAAGGAGGTCCTTACCACTGGAGCCCAAGCAACTTGGTTATTTTGTTTTTAAATTTTTAAATCTTGTATCTTATGTTCTTAAATAAAAATATAATTAAAGTAAAAAGAATTACGAAATTGCAAATCAATTTCTCTAGAACCCTAATTTGTGTACTTCCTCGTTGCTATTGAACCCCATTCTTCTTCTTCTTCTCGATTCGTTTTTTAATAAATTCGTATTTTCAAAGACTTGAATACGTTACTTATTAAACCATGACAATAAACCCTAAAATTCATTGAGCAAAAAATCCCAATGAGACAGCAACACACTCTTATTTTCTTCTAAGAGCAGCAAAAATCCATCCACCTACTACCCATAAATAAAAATCTACCAACCCAAAAGAGAAATTAACAAGTCCATGAAAAAAAATCCTTCATTTTGGAACCCGAATTTCTTCAGAAACATAGTATTTGTTAACTCAAAAATCTGAAGAAAAAAAATTAGAAAGCAGTCCATCCATCTTGTTATCTATTGGCATGTAATTACGAGCGAGTCTTCGTGATTTGGAGACGAGTTCGTGTTGTGAGAAGGATGACAACAACAGATGGGTTTTTTTAACTCTATTTAATTTATTTTGAATAACTCTTTTTTTAATTATGCTTTTAATTAAGAAAATTAAATATCAGAATTAAACAATTATAAAGCAAGTAACAAAAAAAACAATTATAAAGCAAGATAAAATCTAACGTGGCTGCCACATCATTTAGTGAAGTGACATGAAATCCAAATTGAATGTCAAAATACGAGAGGGACCAAATGTTCATGAAATCTGAAGATGAGAAAAACACAAGAAAAGTGGTTGAATTATTATAACTGTTTTTTTTAACTAAGTTCAGAGTCCAGAGTCTGATAGAGCTCAGAGTCTGGATCAATGTTCAGAGTCTAATGTAACAGATATAAAAGAGATAGAGAGAAAAGAGAAAGACATAAAGAAATTATACCGGTTCATTCTACAATATGGAAGTAGTCTAGTTCCCCTTGCATTTCCAAGGAAATTTTAGCTATAATCCAATCTGATTACAAATGTCCAAGCACACAAGCAAGACATTTCTTATGCTCAAGCACAAAAGCAAGAGACTTCTAAACAAACAAATTACAAAGAAATATTTTTGGTTTGAACATTTGATATACAATCAATGGTGTTCTCGATATAAAACAATTCCGACTTTAAAACTTTAGAATTTCTAAGATATGAAAGTTGTTAACAAATTATCGGTTCGGTTTATCGGTTCTATGGATCTCAAAATGAAAAATCGAAAACCAAACCAAGCAAGGTCAATTTTGATTGGTTCAATTTTGAACCGAACCAGACAAAATCGGATACTTTTTTGGTTTGGTTCAGTTTAAACTTTCAGTTTTATCTTAACCTCTTGCACCCCTAACTAGGCATCTATCTAAGTAAATAACCATTTTAAGTCACACAAAAAAAGTAAAATAAGAAAAAAAAATCTTTTGGTGATATTTTCTCAAATATTCAAGAATCTCGTGATTAATTAGAGGATTTGATGAGTGATGTTATATGTCGCGAAGACATATGCTCACGAAAATTTCAAGAAAGCTAATTTTCATATTTATTTCCTAGAAGTATTATAAAATAATTTAATCACATAAAAAATAGCAATGGGAGAGAAAAACGCATGAGAGAATCTTACATAAAAAAAAAACGCAAGTGTTGTACCACAACAGTCGGGATGCTTTCGTGATAGAAATTTTCGCTATATTTAGAATTATTGTTTTTTACTTTTAGAAAGAGCATCTGATGTGCAATATATAGACTTAAATTCATTTCCGTTCAAAAAAAAGTTAAATTCATCTCCATTTTAATTAATGTTTAAATATTTGTCAAAAAAAATAAAAATAATGTTTAAATAATTAAGAATATCTTAATTAAGAATAGAACAAAACTACAAAAGTCATATTTATAAATGAATTTAATTATCTTTCTTAGCAACAAAAGTAGTCTTGTCAAAAAAAAAAAAAAAAAAAACAAAAGTAGTACATCTATTGATAGATTAGAGCTGTCACTGTAAATGTGTTCCATAATCTAAAATTTTCCACGAAAACGTATAACTTTCAAAGTCTATTTAATAATGAACCAATAAGACATGTGTGTATTACAATTGTTCACTTAAGATCGATACCATGGGGATGCTTCTTTCACAAATGTTTTTCCCTCTGATCATGTTTATTAGTAGTTGTTTTTGTCTTAGTAGAGCCCAAGATTGTGGTGGAAGTCATGTTCAAAATACAGTCATTGTTGACCAACAAACGGGAAAGGGTAATTTCACAACAATCAAATCTGCCATATATTCTATAAAGCAAAATAACAATCAATGGTTTAAGATTCACATAAATCCGGGCGTCTATTGGTAAGTTAAAATGTTGTTACATGTTTAATTTCCTATACAAAATATTAAAATTTAGAGTAAATTACATTCACCTCATTTAAAATATGTTTGAATTACACTGTTCTCGTTTTTATGTTAAAATATATAATTCAGTTTTAACGAGTTAAAAGATTAACATTCAAGCGATAAAATTGTGTAGGGAAAAGATTAATATTCCCATTTCGAAGCCATGTATAATTTTAGAAGGATCCGGTAGTAACACTACAACAATTATTTCAAATCAACGTGAAAGACCATCAAGATGGGGATCTACATTCAGTTCATTCGCAACTAATGTGATTGTGAGTGACATTACTTTCGAGGTAAAATCAAGAAAAATCAATACAACAACAATTGTGATATTCTCCAATATTTGTTTTTAGTTGATACATCATTGTATGATTGCAGAACTCATATAATTTGGATGGAGGGTCAAATATTATCAAACAAGCATTGTCAGCTGCTTTCTACGGAGACAAATCTGCAATCTTTAACTGTAGATTTTTGAGTTATCAAGATACTTTGTTTGCGGCAATGGGACGACATTATTTTAAAGACTGTTATATTCAAGGTGATGCCGACTTTATTTTTGGTTCTGGCCAGTCTTATTTTGAGGTAAAACATAGACACGATTTTCTTCTTTTTAATATTCTTTAGTTTAATCTCAGACACCACACTTCCCGACATATAATATGTGTGAGCACTAGCCGGTACTAGCTTACTTGACCAAAAAAATTGGTTTAATCATATTTTTGTTCCTGCAAATATAATTGTTTTTGCTTTTCATCCCTAAGTATTTATTTTTATTTGGGATTTTACTCTTGTAGAATTGTATGATAAACGCCACACAGAAGAATTCGATGCCTCCAGGTTTTGTAACTGCTCAACGTAGGGAAAATCCATCTGATACAAATGGTTTTGTTTTTAAACAAGGGTCTATTGTTGGAAATGGTGAAGTGGCTCTAGGAAGACCTTGGGGGCCATATTCAAGAGTTATATTTTGGGAAACATATTTTTCATCAGTGGTGGCTCCACAAGGATGGAATGCTTGGCATTGGCAAAATCAAGTGTAAGTTTAAAAATATACATTCTTTGATTTTATATGAAAACAACTTTTTTGTGGTATGTTAAAATGTTATTATTTTTATTTTTATGTGACCCTTTTCTTAATTTGCCAATAACTTGCAGAAATCAGCTCACATATGCAGAAATCAATTGTACAGGACCAGGAGCCAATAATAAGGAACGTGTCTCTTGGATGAAAAAAAGCCTAAATAACTCAGAAGTAAATGAATATTCTTTATCATCTTTCATAAATAAGGATGGATGGCTTACAAACATACCACCTATATCCTCGTAAACTTCTTGTTGTAGTGTGTCCTTTAATTTTCTTTCTTATGTGACAAAGTTGTATTAGTTGATTTACCCAATAGGCTAATATATGTAATATGCTGCTACTTTAGCAATTTTGTAATAAAGTTTCAATAATATAAATGTTCATTTGTTTTGTTATATTACTCTTCTATTAAATTTCCCATTTTTGTTGAAGGGATTCTTGCTTTAGTTTTTTTTTTTTTAGGGATGCTTTAGTTTATTATTTGTTATTGTAATAAAAAAAAATTATCATTCATGAGAGATGATTAATGTATCTTTTGTTGAACTTAAAAGTTAGTCGAGGATTTGGTTAATAACTTTCGATAATGATTCTCTTTTCTTCAAGCGATTAGGTCAAAATAATCAACTTTATCTATCAGTACTAGATTCCTTAAATCCTTCAAAGAATGTCAAGTACAAATTTTGGGAGGTCTTTGAGAATTACTAAGTTTGAAAAAACAGAAGTAAATGAAAAGCAAATAGACAAAGTCAAAATACAAGTCAAATGATCGTTTGATTGATTGAGTTTTCCTAACATGAGATTTACAAGTGATATTTATAGACAAATGTGATGGAGCATGTAATCGTATTGACATGATCGTGGAATTTTTTGTTAGTGTTTTCAATTTGTAAACATTCATTCAATCACCGATACAATTAGATTGAAATTATTTGTCTAGAGAGTGTGTATCGCACAAAACTTATATAACTTGAACCAATTAGAGTCTGCACACCATATATAGTCATTAGTTTCTTCTTTTTTATTTTTTCAACCAAGTATTTCATGACCCTTAAAAAAAACCAGTATTTTACGATGGTTCATTTAAAAAAACGCTTTTCCATGAAATTAACAAAAAATGAAAGCAAAATGAAAATGTAAGTGATCTTGACCACACGATATTGCATTGTATATATGTATGTAGTCACAAAGCTTAATTCTTATAGAAACGGACGTCTATGTAGAAACTTACATAATCTATCATATTAGGAACATCATCATCACCAATGAAACCCCCAACCACATGACAAATCCAAGGCCAGCAGAACCACCTTTATTACTGGACGAATTTGGTGACGGGGACGGCGAAGGTGGCATAGGCATTGTAATTAGAGGTGGGAGAACTAGGTCATGCTTGTTTTGGACAACCACAGCCAGCTTTAATCCCATCTTGCAATGACTCTTTGTTCCACTTATGAAATGATATACTCCTATTTTATCAAGCACGACCTTAGTGTTGCCATCGTGGTGCTCCACATGTTCTCCATTTGTATGACACATTATATAGTCATGCTCTCCCACTTCGTGCACAGATTCTGTTTCGTTATCGTACTCAAACACTGCATGCATGTATACATGCATAAATACATTAAACACGTATCCAATAACTAATCAATTTTCACTACATAATTCAATTAGTCATAAGAGAAACAAATTAGTCATTCTTTAATTTTGACTCATTATAATACATAGAGATAAATCATGGATTAATTTGGACTTTTTTATTCATCATTTTTTATATGTAGTTAAGAAGTAGTTAATTAAGAGCGATGCTATATGGCTTACGGATAGTATCACCGACTGTGAATTCGTGAGCAGAGGCCCAGTGGGGGAGTGCACCTCGTGATGGAAGAGGAACCTTCCATGAATTGTGACTATCTCCAATCAGATAATCTGTGGATTCAGAGTAGGAAATTAGCAGCCACATTGAGAAAATAATCATCAACAATATTGGAGAAGAAGAAGCCATATTCATGGCTATGTTTTGTTTGTCTTATTAGTGGTGAAAGACTAGTCAGAATTGAGTAGCTTTTATAGGATTGAACACAACATTTAATTCAATATATTTTTCAGAAAACATTTAGTGAATGTGAAATTATTATTATTAATTACGGTGACACATAATTATTTTACAATTGTAACATGCATGAGATTTGAAACATGTCATTATTATTGTTATTATTTAAAAAAGTAGTAATAATAGTAAACAATGGTTGCTTGAGAATCTACGTAAGCTAGTTGGCAATTGGAAGCAACAACGTGGTTTGGTGAACTGGCGAGCCATTACCTAAGATTCCTGCATGAGTTTTAAACAAATTGCACCTTTTCATAATCCTTTGGGATGAAATAGATAATAATAATAATCAATTTTAAAAAATTAACGGGAATGAATTCTTTATTAAATTCATTTCCTGTTGTAATCGCCGAAGGTTGTAAGAAGTTAGTAATATGGCTCGACGCTACTAATAAGTTACCTTTTACACCTTTTTTGTGGTAATATTTATAATTAGTAGAGTTAATATATAAAACTCCATCCCTATCCAAAAATACAATTAGAAGAGGTTAACTGTTCATTTTCTGAGAGGTTAACTGTTTTTCCGTTCCAGAGTAGAGGCAGGGTGTGTTACATCTTGTCACAGCAACAATTCAAATGCTTGTGAGTTCGTCCATGTGACTTGTGGCAATTGTAAATGGCACATATTAGTGTTTAATATTTTACATTTTATACATTATTGTAATTATAAATTTTTGATCCTCTAAAAGTTTAGCGAGTTAGGGGTACGTTCGAACATATTGTAGGATCTTGACTAAATCTTATCGAACGCCACTGACCCAAGATACATTTGCATACTATTACTTTTGTATGGACTAAAAACATATTAATCAATTATAAGATGGAATTAATGAATCGAGAGAACTTTTCTATCCAAACAAAATCATGATCAATGAACATCTAATCAATTAACAAAATTAGATTATGTTGATAGTTCATATATACAAAGTGCGATTTTAAATTCTTGTTTAGGATCTCCTTTGGTAGGTTTAACTAGCACATTTAATTTTTCTTTACACACTAACACGATCTAAGTTAGCAGCAGAATTATAACTTACATGCTTGTAAAATATGAGCTTTTCTTATCAACTTGAGCTGAATTATTTATTTCTTTGACAAAAACTAGAGCTGCATTATTATCAACTAGATAAATATTTGCTGTATAACTTGATCGTTTCCTTTAAACTCTACTTTGTATTATTTTCTCAGTAAAATTTTAAGGAAATCAAAGTTCAAGAATAACAAAGAATTAAAAAGGTTAAATTCCAAATTATAACATTGTTAAACGATTTTTGTGTGAAGCACTCGTATAATTTATTCAGATTGTACTCGTCCCTTTTCATTGCAATTTAAAACGATTTTTATATGTCTGCTCTTAAAAACCATAGATGAAACAAACAGAAATACATTTTTATATATTGGGATATATTAAGTTTTCCAAAATAGTTAAAGGAGGGAAGAAAGCTTTCCAAAATAAACAAACCAAACTGCATCCAAAGTCATAGCCACATAGTTTGGCCTACAGAGTAATAGGATTAACAAGGATCATCAAGTAACTTGCAAACTGAAAACATTTGTGACAGACCGGTCGCAGGTGAAGAGAAGAGTCTCACGACCGAAACTAAAATAGGTTCATCCTTTCACTTAAGGAGCGTCTTCACAATGGACTTGACGTTGAGTTTCTTGAGGTCGGTATAGGACTGCCCGCATCCCACAAACATGACTGGAGCTCCAGATATGTAAACCATTGAAAGTGCAGCTCCCACCTGACAAAACCAAACATAATTAGCAGACGGTTTCAAGATCCTCTAGTGTTCGAAACAAACTGCACCTGGTGCAGTTCTTAATCCTCTATATTAAAATTATATTTGACTATATAACCAGTTATTTTTAATGGCAGCGATGGTTGTAGTTTATTTTTTAAAAATGGACAGTCTCCGTCCTAGCCGACCAATAAATGTTCATCAAGAATATCCAAATGCTTAGCCATAAATTTACTTGCAATTCCAGTATTTGCATACCTTATCATCAATAGTGTCAAACTTTGTGAGCAAGATCCCATCAATCAATCTGGGTGTAGGAGATGTGGAGAGGTCAGCCAGTTTCTGCAACAAAATAAATGGGTTCAATAACAGACATATGGGAAAAAGAGAAACGAAGACCCAATTGTGGTTGGACAAAGCTACTATTAGTATTGAATATATAGAATCTAACCTGGTTGAACTTTGAAAGCTGATCAACTGCATCATTGCCAACCAGTGCTTCTCCAACAAATAAGACCAGGTCAGGATTGTTAAGGTAGATCAGCTTTGACAGTGCTCTCATCAATGGTTCATTATCCTGAAAACCATCAGTGACATGTAAGATGAAGTGATGAAGATATAAATGCATTCAAATAAACATCGTCAATAGTCTCTAAATATAACCAAAACCATTCAACTATGACAATTTTCCTCTATTCCAATAAACATAAAAGGTTCATTTTCAGTACTATCTCTTGACTGCAAAGGCCTAGAAACTGGAACAATGATAGAGCTCTGGTGCCCAATAATGAAATGGGCCACAAAGAGGATCAAATTGTGGATACTGGCCCACGTCCCAAACCTTGGAGGGTATGAAAATTGCTGTTCACACTTCACTGTTTGCTAAGAAACACCAGTATTTTATGAAAATAACCCCTCGGCAGTTAACTACCGATGAACTAAACCGGCGGCAGTTAACTACCGATGTGGTTATTTTCCATCGGCAGTTAACTGCCGCAGAGCTTCAAACCTGAAATTTTCCATTCTAAAAAAATAATTAAGGGGTAGGGGAAGGAGAGAACATGGCAAATGGCATCTATGTCAGTGTTAACAATCGCAGGAAATAACGATTTGTTTGATAAGCTATAACTACTATTTCACAACACTGATTTATATGTCACACAACTACTACTATATACAAATTGTTTTTCAGAAAGCAAGGTAATCATTGCATCAAACAATGGCCTAAACTGAGTTACAATAATCTGAGTTTAAATGTTAAGGTAACAAACACATCTTAGATTCAATATTGGCATGTGTATTCAGAATCTTGCAGCTGGAATTGAAACAAAAACAAAATCATAAACACCATGAAGGTTCAATATTAGGGATCAAGCTCCAAAGGCCAAAACCTAAACGTGGTTTAAAAACCAAATGCAATCAATGTCCTGATTTTAATTATCATCTTATGATATTTACCGACCTATTAGAAACCAGTGTTGTCTACGATGGAATATGTTGAAAGGGAAAGAATCCGCCATCATTATGATGGAAAATTTCAGGTTTGAAGCTCTTCGGCAGTTAACTGCCGATGGAAAATGACCACATCGGTAGTTAACTACCGCCGGTTTAGTTCATCGGTAGTTAACTGCCAAGGGGTTATTTTCGTAAAATACTGGTGTTTCTTAGCAAACATTGAAGTGTGAACAGCAATACTCGGAGGGTATACTCTATACTGGCCCACATGCCAAACCTTGGAGGGTATACTCTAGAAGACTTAAGAGAGCTGATGGTTAATGATGTGGCGTCAGAGGTTCCATTTCTTAAGGGGAATCTGTTAGGAATAAGCGCATAAATGATTGGGAGGGTAGCTGGACTACAATCATCCATTCTTTCTAGAAGTTAGTAACTGTTTCATTCAGTTAGGCAGAGTAAGATATTCCTCTCTGAAGGAGCCTTGGCTCAGGTGATCTGTTGCTTTCCTATATTTTGTTAGTCAATATAAAACCGGTATTAATCCCGGGTTCCTAACAGATAACCAATAATACGAGTCATTTGGTATATTGTACACCCCCATAAAATTAAACTTTTGCTACAACAACAACTGCAATTATTACCTGCATACGACCAGCTGTATCGACTAGCACGACATCCGAACCATTCCGTGAAGCTTCCTGAATTGCTTCTTTTGCCACAACAGCAGGATCTTTTTCATAACCCTTCTCAAATATAGGGATCTGAAAGGGGGAATTATAAGGTTATTATTAACATTAACTAACAATATATGTATTAATCTTTAAGCACTAAAATCAATGTAAACCTGAAGTCTGCGTGCATGAGTCCGCAACTGCTCAACAGCTCCTGATCGAAATGTATCACAGGCAGCCATCATGACATTAACGTTGTGTTGCTGAAGCCAGTAAGCAACCTGCATAATCACACAGAAAATGGAATATCTCCTTCAGGTTAAAAAGCAAGCCCAACATAAGGAATTTTTACATAAAGAGGAGAAGAATATATGAACGTCCTTCACCTTAGCAAGATTAGTAGATTTTCCAACTCCATTAACTCCAACAAATACAACAACATATGGTTTCCTTTGCTCTTTTGCAGCATGAACATCCCTCAATATGTCAATAGAACGCCTAGGAGTTAAAATACGAACCAGTGCGTCTTCCATTGCCGCCTGCATTATTTTTCAAAACACAGCATAAGTATGAATAATGTGAAATTGCATATAAATAAAAAGCCGGCATCAAATGTTGATAGGGAAAAAAGGTAGAAAAAATACCTGCACTGTGGAAGATATCCTTGTAAATGAAGCCAGTTTTTTTCCTTCAAGACTAGCTGCCACCGATTCACATAGCTTCTCAGCTATTTCCTCAGCCTACAAGTGACAAAGAATGTAAAAAATATTATCTAGCTTAAGAGCAAAAAGTAGCCAATATAACAAAATCTAGACGTTGAAGCCACCACATCTAATGATGTTGAGGATAAATACATACCACATTCTTGGTCATGAGTCTATCCTTCAGAGCTTTCAAAGCTGGTTCCAAGTCCGACTTCTCCAAATTGGCCTTCCCAGCAATACTGAGCACAAGCAGGTAAATAAACTTCATTAGTAGTCATTTCAATGAAAAAGCTGAAAATTGAAATAAACTAGTAGTAATAATTTCAAAGTGAAGTTGTAAAATTATTCAATCAAAGTAGCAGATCAAGGTTATTTGCAAACAACTAAATAAATTTCACCCCTGACGATACCGTCACAAGGAAAATGGAAACAGGGCATCATCATAAAATCTTAGAAAAACAAAAATCAATGCAACATGTAAGAGGAAATTCATTTATGACCAAGAGTAACAATTTAATTTATTCATCCCTTTATGCTTTGTCATATCCATACATGACCCTGACCTCAACACCTTTCCTGACTTTCAAACCAATACCAATACCATTACAAGTTAAATAAGCTCGACATCCTAATTTCAAATGATGCACATATGTCTTAAAAGCAAAGGACAACTATGAATAAGATTTCAATCCAAGGAAGTTTACAGTGTAATTTTATTGCTACCACCAATTGCAGTAAATCATCATTAGAATTAAAACAATTGAAGTATTGTCAAGGAATCATCAATTAGAAACAATGCAGCAGACAACAAAATCCAATTCACGGAAATAACACTTTTCACTATTTCAAGCAACACAACATCAATCGGATTCTACGAGGTAAGCTACTTAGCATAAATCTAAATAAAGCAAACAAACTTTTCAACTTATATAAAAATAAAAAAACTAATTTATCAAGTTCAGCAAGTTTACCTCTGGAACATAGATGAAAACCAACCCTTCTTTTTAGCATCAGGCTTGCTCTTCTTCCCAGCATTATCATCGTCATCATCCTCTTCATCCTCACTGTCACTACTAAAAATCTCATCTTTATCCATCATACTCTCCCCTTGTTCCTTAGCCAAATAATCAACCTTCCTATCCTTATCCGCATCCCCATCAACATCAACATGATCCGTAAAATCTAATTTAGTTTCAACGGGTTTTTCATCCCAAACCCTATTTTTCTTAACCACCTTTTTCGGCTCAGCCTTGGTTACAACAGTGTCTGTTTTCTTTCCATTCCCACCTTTGTTCCTAACCTTCTTCTGGAGCCTATTTACATCAAAAGCTCCATTGTTTACACTATCATTCTCTTTACCATTTACACTAACATTACCATTACCAACAACACCGTTACTCCTCAAATTATAACCGTTACCGTTATTCACAATAACAGAACGGTCATTCTCAGAATTCTTCTTCCCGTTTTTCCCATCACCATCATTCTTCAAACCACCACCACCACTGCCATTCTTCTTCCCATCAGATCCATCTCCCTTCCATGTCACCTGCTGTTTCCTGTTCCCACCTACAACCACCGGATTCGATTTCTTCAAATCCTCAGCACGTGCCTCAGCTTCAATCTTCAACTGCTTAAAAATCTGATCAAAATCACGATACACAGTTCTGGTGGGATCATAAACCTGCGAGAATTCACGCTTAACAGCAGCAAGCAAATCATCCACATAAAGCAGATGCAGAATTCGCTGATAAACAGCGACGAAAACAAGACCTAGATCATTGTGAAACGTCCATTTGAGAGAATAAGAAGCTCCAGGTGCATCGTAATTGTAAGATGCCGCACCAGATCGCTCCTCTAGAAGACAAGATCGAATCAATGTATCGATCGGTGATCCTTTCAACGCGTTACCAATTTCATTGCACGACCAAAGGATTAATCCTCCTCTTGTGAAAATCAGTAACTGCTCTAACATGGTACCTAATTACAAACAAATTCAAATTCAAATTCAAATTCAATTCAGATTAATTCAATTCAACAAAGTTTAATCAATTCAGTTATTAAGGCATAGAATAGGAGAATAGAAAATCGCGTTACCTGGGTTTGGGTTTTATGCGTTTTGTTGAGGAAAGAAAAATAAAATGAAAATTGTTATAAAGTTAAGAATTAAGAATGAAATTGGAGTTTTATTATTTGAGATTTAGTTAGGTTTGTTTATGGGTGGAAATAAGAAAATAGGAACATAGTAGTAACTATTTATAGGATGACACGTGCTATATTTAGGGGACACGGTTTAACTGTAAAATGCGCACGCCGTTATTGACTCTCAGACTTTAATACGACGCCGTTAAGAGTCTAGTCACCCCTCCGTTGAAAAGGCTATCGTTTTTTTTTTTGTCAAAAAGGATCTTTTCTATTTTTGAAAAATATATATATCTGATCTTTTTTGAAGGAATATCTGATTTTTTTTAAAGGACTAAAATTATATTGTAATTTTGTACCAAAAAAATACATATTATAATTAGGTTCGTCAAAAGAAATTGTATTAATTAGGAAATTGGTCAATTGCTCATTATTTATTTTTATTTTTTTGACTGAAAAAAATAATAAATTGGTCAGGATTCTAATAAGGAATTTCATATTAGTCAATTGCTAAAAGAAAATTAGCAAATTGGTTTAGAACTAACCTTTACAAAAATAAATAAACTTGAATGGTATACCTACTCTAATCTATTTTTTTAAAAGGATTATACTAACTATTATATTTTAACTTTTTCAATTCAAAAAATATCAAAATTCTGAAAGCGTTTATTATTATTTTCCGACGGACTAACTTCCATAATTTTTTGGTTAACTATCATAATGATTTTTTTTATACCCAAAAATGAGAGATGGATTCCCTAAACATAAACATAATGATAATACTCTCTAACACACGCATCTACACACTTCAATTATAATTGTACATGTCATCAATCTTTTTAATTTGTTGACTTGTTATCGATTTCATTTTATAAGAGTCTAACTATTTATTTTATTTTATTTTTAGTGTGAACTTCAACTTATCCTCTTTTCGACACGACCTTTCATCATACTTGTACTATCCTTTCACGTTTTGATAGTCTGTTAATGGAAGTTTTCTAACCCAAATTGACAAATATTCTTTGCAACCATATGCTAAAAAATAAAGACTTCTAGATCTAAGTAGTTTTTTCCCTAGATAATGCCATATGGACAAATCAATTGAAATATCTTTTGTGAACAATCACCAAAAAATATGTTTTTCAATTATAAAACAAAAGAGAATGACATTGCAGATGATGTTATGCTTCTGTATATTAACGGAAAAACTTCTGCAAAAGAGAATGTCATTTTTAAATTGAATAAATATTAGAGAAAAAAAGTCTCCGTGAACTTGGCTCAGTTGGTAAGGACATTGCATAATTTATGCATGGAGGGGAGTCTAGAGTGCAACAAGCTTTGTTTTTCTTTTTTTGCAAGATGTTTTTCTTCTCAACTTTTGCAACCAGTCAACGGGTAAATGCTTAATTTTTTTGACGAGGTGGCTATTTTTTATTGAAGTGTGTTAGAGGTAGGCCTGGACAACGGACAGTTCCGGGAGGGTTTCGGGTTCAAAGTCCGGAACCATTCAAACTGACGGTGTCAACTTAGCAGTCTGTTTGAGCCTTAGGTTTCAGCGGTTCAGAGGTTTTAGCGGGTGGTCAGCCGGACTTCGTCAGTTGTGGATAAAACGATATCTCGTACAAAAATTACAAAAAAAAAAAGAAGTGAATCACACTGCGAAAAGCAAGATGAAAGGGTTTTAGATTCGTAGGTATTCCTAGCTTATTACATGCATGTGAAAAAAATGAATAAGGATTGTGTTGTCTGTGTAATATGTGAATAGGAATAAAGTAAGAAGTAGAGGAACAAAAGTTCACATTCAGTGTAACGAGTGAGGAATAGCTCCCAATCGAAATTAATTGTAGTTGTAGTAATGATAGACTATCAATCTTCTAATTTTAGCAGGAGATGTGATGTGTGCTGGTGTGATGACTTTGGTCACATAAAATACAGATTTAAAAATATAAAATATTAAAAAATACTAGGTGTTAAAGTCTAGAATAGAGTATATTAACATAAATTAATACCTTGAAATTGAATAGCTTTTTGTGATTTTCAAGACAATTGAAATGAGACAACACGTCTCATGTCATGTAAGCCAACTTTCACAAAGTAAAATATTAATTTCTATCACTCCTTGCATACAATCGGATAGTTTCTGGGTACCGATGGATTCATTTTTCCAATCCAAATTTGACCGTTAGAAACCGTATAAAACCGAAAAACATGAATCATCAACATGCGGACCATATATAGCTGACTCAAATGGACACGGTTTCACCGGGTTGGCTGGTTTTTGGGCGGGTACGGATATTTTGTCTAGCCCTAGTTAGAGGGGTGTGTTAAAGGGTGTGACCCTATAATTTCTCTATCAATAATAACAGAACAGTCACTTTTACAAATCAAGAAGATTCATTAACATAAACATATCAATATAAGAAAATTGTTTTATTCTTTAAGACTATTTATCAAACACATACAATGCATTGATGTATGATGGAAAAATTAATGTAAAACTTGTAACAATTCGAGCAAAGAGAAATAAAAATTAACAATATTGAAGCAAGTAATCAAAGCAAAGAAAAATATATATGAATATGTATTTACCTTCAGACCTTGGCAGAGCAATGGATTGATTCTCACAAGTAGCTCATAATCATCGTACATAGGGAAAAGCTGAAGGAATAAAGCCACACAACCAACACATCTACCATGAGTAATGAGATTAACCACGAAATCTGCAAAAGTAGGGGGAAAGTTGAAGAAAATTGAAAGCTTGGATATGCAAAATCTTCACAATTAGTAGAAAACTTAAGGTTGAAGTGATGTGAAGTAATGAAAGGACTAAAAGTCGTGAGAGAGAAATTGAAGGCTTGAATTTAGGGATAATTAGGTAAGTACATGTCACTTGAGAAAGTAAAGGTTAAAACTACGTTTTCCCCAATCGTCGAAGCTCCGAATCTCAATTTTAGCAAAACAATGTTTTGAGACCAAAACCATGTTTCACAAACTCACTTTTTTATTCATCCAAACATCATGAAAAATGGAAAAACGTTGTTTGACAACAAAATACCTATGTTTGGAGGCCAAAAATGTGTTCCCAAACGCATACTAAGGAGTTTGGATTTCAAACCACTAAAATCGAGGAGTCTTGAATCAATCTATGTTTTTTTTTTTCTTTCAGAGGTTGAATACTACTACTACTACTACTACTAGTATTGACTCACAGAGATTTTGATTAAAATTAATTATTGATCCAAATCAAATTAATTAATTTTATTAAAATTAATTTGATTTTGATTAAAATTAATTATAGTATGTGCTACTTCATCTTGTGGCCTGATCAATAAAAAATACACGCTCTAAACAATCCCCTTTTGTCAGATTATTGCCGTTGCAATCATAAAAAGCTAATTTTCCAGAAATTTTAAACCAAGTTTTCGATAAACTTTAATTTTCGGCTAGCCCAACACCAACTCTTCCATATATTTCATGTTGGGGTGTCCCTAATCCCATTGATAACAAATAGGACCAAATAATTCAATCGAAATAGTTCTTGAACCATACCACATAGTTCCGACAACAACAACAACAAAATCTGTCATTATGAGCTTAATTAATTTGGTAGGAAATTACATACTATGTGTAGGGGTCATGGTTCGAACCTCCGACATTCACATTTATTCACCTTAAGAGGTGAACTTCTCATCACTAGGCTACTTGACCAAAAATAAAACACGATATGCCGACTAAGTTAGGTGAAGTCGTTATCATATTTGGATCTGAAGCATATAAATAGTAAAGCAAAAGGTCTAATAAAAAATATAGGGGTTTCTCTCTAATGTAAGTCGTCGACTATTTCACCTAATTTCTTCCTTTTCATCTATCAAAGAGGGAGATTTAGGGTTATTTTTGTTTACCTTAAATCACTCTCTAAATCACTTTTTTCTAATTCTCTTTTATTTAAATAAATGTTATATATACACACACACACACACACATATAGTTTTTTCCTTAGTGATTTTGTCGTCATATTGGGATGTTGTTTTGTTCGTTATCTTTGTGCGGTATTGTTTTGCTTTTATTTATTGTTGCAGTGTTTGTTTGATTCGAATTGTCAAATCAGCTACGATCTAATGCAGATCCAAACGTTGACTTTGGTGGCATGGACATTTTAAACATTTGAATATAATCATATTTGTAGGTTTATGTATTTTGCGGTTTTATGTTATTCACATGGGAGAAAAAGTTGGTTTTCTTGCCCTCTTTTTTCAACCGAAAAAAAGTTGATTTTCTTAATAGAAATGAAGTAGTACATTAAGGGCCTGCTAAAGTGTGGAGTATGTGAGAATTTTGATAAGTAGACGTTTCTCTCTAGGAGCTCTGCTAAGATTTTGTGCTTCAAATTTTCATGGACTTCAAGTTTGCAACCATTGGAACCACCAAATGTCAACAGCATTATAACACGAAGATGGTGAAGGGAAAATACTAATGTAACTTTGAGTTTTTGTGACTTAATTTGGTATAGCTTTAATTCATTTAGTTGATATTAATACATGAATGATTAAAATAATTATTTTGATAATAACAAATGATTGGTCACGAGAGAAATAGAGACAATCACAAAATCAAAGTCATTCAAGCGAAACCTATAATAAAGACATCAACATGTTTGTTGTTTTAAGACAAGGTTCTACGAACACAAATTTTTGTGGTCAAAGAAAGACTTGATCTTATTATGAATATAAGATAAGATGATAAATATGGAAGTGGTGGGAGGTAAATGTTTTATATCTATGCTCCACGTGCAACAAACAATCATGGAAAACCTAAGTGTCCCGTCCCTTGGAGGGATGCACCAATTGTCAAGTTTCTTGTGAAAAACCTTGGTTATAAGTTATAAAATCATGAAGAGCGAGTTAGAGAATGAATAGAAATTCATATTCACGGGAAAGGTAGAGTTAATGGATGTCGATCATGCTTTTTACATGGTAGATTGTGATGGGAGAAGAATATAAGAATAAAGTCATACACGAAAGACCATGGATGATCATGAATTATGTTCACCACTTAATGTTGGCGGCCTGACAATGGATCCCATTTTTCAAAGTTTCCATTATATGGGTTGCATATTAATGCAGATTTTAACATTTTAAACTTTTTAAAGTATGGCTGTATTAATTTATGTCACCATTTACATTTGTCATAGGAATAATTAATTATAAGTGGTTTTATATAAGTACATTTGAGTTGATAGATGCAATAACAATATTACGTAGGTTTGAACCTCAAACTCTTCATTTTTTATATTTTTTATATTTAGACTGTGAGATCCTCAACTACCAGATTATTTGACAAAAATATATATGTCATACTAACATGTGCAAGGACACATGATAAATATTTCACAAATAGTAGTAAGTATTTATGGAGAACAATTGATTTTTTACTTTCTGAAAAATAGATTATCATAAATTTTAATACATAATTTATGTTTTCAATATTCTAACATGCAATATGTCCTAAAAACACATTAGTATTTGTCTAATTATACACGATTAGAGGGTCATCTCAGGTTAATGAAAAACTAATAATTTTTTGTGGAAAATAAAGAACTAATACTATATTATCAAGAAAATAAAACTAATATTTGAAATTGGTAATGCTAAATCAAGGAGAGTGTGAGATGTATTAGGACCACTTTTTTTGAAAGGAATTTAGGACAACTTAGTCTAGTAGAGATTAAATTTCTATGCGGACATGATGAAAAAAATTAAGAATAAACACATGTTTCGTGTTTTTATGCATCAATGAAAAAATATATTTCTATTATTTTTTATATTTATCAACAAAAAAATGTTTGCCTTTTTTTAAGTTAAATCATAAATATTTTACCAATGGTAAATATTTTCTACATTTACCATTGACAAATATTTGCCCCATTCTTTATATATTTATCGGTGATAAAAACCTCATAACAACCTTGAAAATATATATGTTATAAAAGTCAAAATTATATATAAATTCAATTAAACTATTATAAATTTTGTATAAGAAAAAAATATATAACTTTTTATTTATTTACAATTCCTTATTTCAATTTTTTTTAAATTGAGCAAAAAAAAAATTGAGAGAAGAGGGCTTTGTAATTAAGTAATGTGGAAGACATTTTGTTATAAAATCGGTGCCTTTTAATAAGAGTATACATTTATCCTTAAAACACAAATCTCTTCCTTCAGAAGCATCAAAAAAAAAATCTCTTCCTTCTAATCATTTTTTTTTTTGGGCAGTTGCCAAGACCATGGAGAACAATACGGATCAACGAAGCATAATCTCATCTATGTATCTAAATATTTTCAATGTTCAACGCTGTCTACTCAACTTCATTACTCATATTTTGGTCTTTGGTTGTGGTTTACTCATTGGCATCACACTCACTTTGTGTGTCAAAAAAATTTCATTCAACTTTCAAATCCAAAAATCTCAAGATCCATCCTTTAGCTTCAATCCACCACCTCGTTTTTCTCATTCTCCTCCAATATTATCATCCAACATTTCAAATGAGCATTATAACCAACCAAATATTTCTATCAAAAACAATTGTTTGGTTGTTACTAATAACCTTACTTCAAATGGGTTGGAAGACTTATTCAAGATTCCTATGGCTATGCATGACATGAATGATGATGAATTGTTTTGGAGAGCTTCATTGGATCCTATGATTCATAAAGCTCCATTCAAACAAACACCAAAGGTTGCATTTATGTTCTTGACAATAGGTCCTGTTTTGTTGGCTCCACTATGGGAGAAATTCTTCAAAGGAAATGAAGGGTTATATTCTATCTACATACATCCTAATCCTTCTTTCAATGAAACAATTGATAATCAAAGCTCAGTGTTTCATGATCGAAGAATCACAAGCAAGGTATCAATTCAAAATATTCTCTTTTCCTATTAAAAGTTTAGAAATTAAAACTTTAGGGTAGATGCTCAAATTGTTTCTTAAGAAAAATAAAATACAGACCGATTTGATTATAGAGAGACAAAAAAGATACTAATTTAACTCACAAAGTTCATCTAATTAGTCAATATAAAACGATTTCTTCACACACACATATATTATGGACTATTTTGACGAAATAGGTCTTTGTTTTTTCAAGGACAAACTTGGATGTTAACCCTAAATTTTACCATTTAAAAAACTTAAAATGCATGAATGGATTTTTTTTAAAGAAATAAGGTTGTAAATCAATAAATATATATTTGGTTACACATCATCTACTATATTTTTTTTCCGTTCACATCTAAACTTTCCATAATAAACTTAAAGATGCATGAATGATTTTTTTTAATGGAATAAGGTTTTTTTTTTGAAAGGTAATGGAATAAGGTTGTAATTCAAGTAAATATATTTTTGGTTACGCATCATCTACTATATTTTTTCGTTCACATCATCTAAACTTTCCATAATAAACTTAAAGATGCATGAATGAAATTTTTTAATGGGATAAGGTTTTTTTGACATGTAATGGAATAAGGTTGTAATTCAAATAAATATATTTTTGTTTACACATCATCTACTATATATTTTCCGTTCTCATCATCTAAAATTTTCATAATAAACTTAAAGATACATGAATGAAAAGTTTTAATGGAATAAGGTTGTAATTCAATAAAGATATTTTTGGTTACACATCATCTACTATATTTTTTCCGCTCACATCATCTAAACTTTCCATAATAAACTTAAAGATGCATGAATGAAATTTTTTAATGGAATTCAATAAATATATTTTTGGTTACACATCATCTACTATATTTTTTCCGTTCACATCATCTATACTTTCCACAATAAATTTAAAGATGTATGGATGAAAAGTTTTAATGGAATAAGGTTGTAATTCAATAAATATATTTTTGGTTACACATCATCTACTATATTTCTTCCATTCACATCATCTAAACTTTCCATAATAAACTTAAAGATGAATGAGTTAACCCTTCACCACTAGACCGATCCGTTAATGTTGATTATATGTAGTATATTCTATAATAACAAGTTTCGAAATTATATCTGCAACTTTTTGTTTATTTTATTTTATAAGATTACTATTCACCACCTCCCTCCACAGAAAAAGAAGAAAAAACTACCTAGCTCTACACGTATATGTCTAATTTTGGTAAATGTAATGGTAGAAAACCATTGTACCAGATTCGTTCTTAAGAATCTAAGAAAGTTCAACATTGCTTCGACTAGATCCTACTACAATGTCATCAAATTATTGTTTTAATTTTTTTTTGACAGAATGTTTTCAATAGTAAACGAATTTGCTAAAAAAATGTGAGAGGGTCTATTATATTTGTCCTGTAACAAAAAAAAAAAAAAAAAAATTAGTAGTTTTTTTTTTTTTTTTTTTTTTTTT
>Ga0209282_1000409_pt1 | contig 21030 bp, 10 predicted proteins | sample Mtrugardesep15_FD_187529 | JGI IMG/M metagenome (GOLD analysis project Ga0209282, IMG submission 187529) | Root nodule microbial communities of legume samples collected from California, USA - M. trunc garden sep15 (SPAdes) (version 2) | ecosystem: Host-associated > Plants > Roots > Nodule...
GCCCGAGCTCGGCCTCGGCGCCCGCCACGGCCGGCTGCAGGAGCTGCTCGGCCAGCAGCACCTGGCCCTCCCAGGCATAGCTGAGGCCGATGACCAGTTCGCTCCATCGGCGTATGTAGTCGATGCCGTGGCCGGCGTGCCCGTGCCCGGCCCGCTGCTGGCGCAGGCGGGCCAGCGCCGGTTCGCCTTCGAGCAGGGCCAGGTAGGCCATGCGGTTGGCATGCGACCGCAGCAGCAACGGGTCTGTCAGCGGCACGGCCTCGGTCCACGGCGCGTGCAGTTCGACGAAATGGTCGGGGTCGTCCGCGAACACGGCGGCGCCGCCGAGGATGAGCGCGCATTCGCAGCGCAGCGCATCGCCTGCGTCCGGCTGCGCCAGGATGCGCGCCACGAAGCGGCCGGCTTCCTCGTGCCGCTCGCTCGACGCGAGGGTCCATGCGGCGGCCAGCAGCAGGCGCGGGCGCCGGTCGAGCTCGTCAGCGGGCAGCTGCGCGAGCCATTCGAGCACGGCCGCCTGCCGGCCGCGCCGCATGAGGGACTCGTACACGCTGCGCTCGGCAAGGTCGTACGCCGTCTGGTGCTGGCCCGCGCCCAGCGCATGATGGGCCGCCTCGTCGAGCAGGCCGTGATCGGCCAGCCACTGCGCCGCGCGGGCATGCGCCGCGACCTGTTCGCCGGCGTCCAGCGCCCCGAAACGCTGGCGCAGCACGTCGCGCGCCAGCGCATGCATGCGCAGCCAGTCGCCGCCCTCGGAGGCGGAGAACACCGGCGTGTCGTTGCTCAGCCGGGCCAGCCGCACCTCTGCATCATCGGCGCCGGACACGGCGCGGCACAGATCGGGGTGGAGCAGGTCGAGCACGGCGATGCGGACCAGAAAATCGCGATCGGCCGGGTCGAGGTTGACCAGCAGCAGCCGCACCAGCTCGCCCTGCAGTTCGCCGGCTGCGGCCGTCATGCCGGACAAGGCGGCGCGCGCATGGGCCCCGCGCGAGATGATCGTAGTGGCCAGCTGCAGGCCCAGCGGCCATCCCTCCGTGAGTTCATGCAGCCGCGCGGCCGTGTTGCGGTCGATGCGCGTGCCAAAGCGGGCCTGCACGAGTTGCAGGGTTTCATCCAGGCTGAACTTCAGCAGCGCCGGACCGATCTCCACGCACTGCCCGCAGGCCACGAGGTCCTCGATGTCCAGCCTGCCGTCGGGCCGCGTGCCGATCAGCACGCGCACGTTGGGCGGCGCGTTGCGCAGCAGGTAGGCCAGTGCCTCGCGCGATGCCGACGGCAGCCGTTCGGCCTCGTCGACGACCAGCACCGTGTCCAGCGCCGCCTGCGCCAGCTCGGACAGCAGCGCCGTGACGCTTGCGAGGTTGCCGGGCCGGTCGTCCTCCAGCACGCTGCGGCCGAAGGCCGGGCTCCCTATGGCGGCACGAAGCGCCACCGCCAGGCTGTGCACCAGCCGGCCCGGATCATCGTGGTTCTGCGCCGAGACCCAGGCGACCGGCATGCCCATGCCCAGGTACTCCAGCCGCCATTGCGCCAGCAGCGAGGTCTTGCCGAAGCCCGAGGGGGCCTGCACCACGAAGATCGCATGATCGCGCAGCGCATCGGCACTCGACAGCAGCCGGGCGCGCGACACCAGGTGGCGCGGCACGCGCGGCGGGGTGACCTTCAGCAGCAGGTCGCGCGGGGCGCCGGTCGCACCGGTCGTCGGAAAGGTGGCCAAGGGTCGCTCGTGCTCGTGGGAGGAAGTGCTGGAGCGATTCTGCACCCGCGCTGTCCCGTTTCGTGACAACTGCTCGCGGCGGGACATAGAGCTGTCGCGGTCTGGGACAGAAAAACAGTCCTGTTGCACCGTGCCGCGCGATTCACGCCCCTGGCCCGCGTGGCACGGCGTGTGCAATGCAGCACACCAGGGGCTGCGCGGCATCGGGCTTGCGCGGTCACCTTCCACCCCCTACCCAACGGAGACGAAAAGACCATGCAATACGCCAGCCCCAACACCCCCGGCGCGAAAGTCGAATTCAAGCCGGCCTACGACAACTTCATCAACGGCAAGTTCGTGCCGCCGCTGAAGGGCCAGTACTTCGACGTCGTCACGCCGATCACCGGCAAGCCCTTCACCCGTGCGGCCCGCTCGGGCCCCGAGGACATCGAGCTCGCGCTCGACGCAGCCCACGCCGCCGCCGGCAAGTGGGGCCGCACCTCGCCGTCGGAACGTGCCAACGTGCTGCTGAAGATTGCCGACCGGCTGGAGCAGAACCTCGAACTGCTCGCCTATGCCGAGACGGTGGACAACGGCAAGCCGATCCGCGAGACGCTCAATGCCGACATTCCGCTGACCATCGACCACTTCCGCTACTTCGCGGGCTGCCTGCGCGCGCAGGAAGGCGCATTGAGCGAGATCGACGAGAACACCATCGCCTATCACTTCCATGAACCGCTCGGCGTGGTCGGGTTGATCATTCCGTGGAACTTCCCGATCCTCATGGCCGCATGGAAGCTCGCGCCCGCCATCGCCGCAGGCAACTGCGTGGTGCTCAAGCCGGCCGAGTCGACGCCCGTGAGCATCATGGTGATGGCCGAGCTGCTGGCCGACCTGCTGCCGCCGGGTGTGCTGAACATCGTCAACGGCTACGGCCGCGAAGCCGGCATGGCGCTGGCGGGCAGCAAGCGCATCGCGAAGATCGCCTTCACGGGCTCCACGGCCACCGGCCGCGTCATCGCGCAGGCCGCGGCCGGCAACCTGATCCCTGCCACGCTGGAGCTCGGCGGCAAGAGCCCCAACATCTTCTTCGAGGACATCGCCGATGCCGACGACGACTTCCTCGACAAGGCCGTCGAAGGCCTGGTGCTGTTCGCCTTCAACCAGGGCGAGGTCTGCACCTGCCCGTCGCGCGCGCTGATCCAGGAATCGATCTACGACAAGTTCATGGCGCGTGCGCTGGAGCGCATCAAGGCCATCAAGCAGGGGCATCCGCTCGACACCGACACCATGATGGGTGCGCAGGCCTCGGCCATGCAGATGGACAAGATCATGAGCTACCTCGCACTCGGCAAGGAAGAGGGCGCGCAGTGCCTCACCGGCGGCGGGCGCGCGCAGCTAGGCGGCGAACTGGCGGGCGGCTACTACATCCAGCCGACGCTGTTCAAGGGCCACAACAAGATGCGCATCTTCCAGGAAGAGATCTTCGGCCCGGTGCTGGCCATTGCCACCTTCAAGACCGAGGCCGAAGCGCTGGAGATCGCCAACGACACGCCCTACGGGCTGGGCGCCGGCGTGTGGACGCGCGACGGCAGCACCGCCTATCGCATGGGACGCGCGATCCAGGCCGGGCGCGTGTGGACCAACTGTTACCACGCCTATCCGGCGCACGCCACCTTCGGCGGCTACAAGGAGTCGGGCATCGGCCGCGAGACGCACAAGATGATGCTCGACCACTACCAGCAGACAAAGAACCTGCTGGTGAGCTACTCGCCGAAGAAGCTCGGGTTCTTCTGAGCGCGCGACCGGCCGCGCGCGCACGTTGCCGCGCGGCCTGCCTGCGATAGGGAAGACGCCGCTACTTGCCCGTTGCAGTGTGCGGCTTGTGCAACGAACTGGGCGCGTTCAGGTTGGCGTCTTCGTCGACGCCCACCGCGAGCCGGTCCACCAACTCACCGCCGAGCCAGGCAGTGACCAGCGCGATGGCGGCCCCTGCAAAGGCCCAGACCATCTGGCTTGGCACCGGCGCATAGTCCTGGTCGCGCAGCAGGAAGCTCACGGCGAAGAGAAGCAGCACCAGCACGTTGCCGGCTCCGTGCAAGGCGCCGATGCGCTTGGCGCGCGTGCCGGCCGGAATGCTCAGCCAGTCGATGGTGCCGAATGGCGCGGCCAGAACACCGCCCACCAGGCCGGCCGCGATCATCCAGTACGACACCGCCGCCATGACCTGGCTCCTGCCCGCGAGATAGATCAGGTCGAAGACCACCGCGGTGGCCAGCAGCCCGAGCGGAAAAGCCACCAGCATCTGGTGCACCGAATGGCCGAGGAAACGAGCTTTTGCATGCATAGGATCACCTCCATTGCGTGACGGAGCCATCATCTGAGCCAGGGCCACCGAGATTGCGCGCGGGCCGTGGCCGCCAGTCGGGGTCGGCACTTTCCTACTAACGCAGGTGCCGGGCGCCGGCTGGATAGACCTACAACGTAGACGGAGGTGCTGCCCTGTCTACAATCTGCGGCATGCACCGGGTTCGCCTTTTCGTCCTTTGGATCATGATGTTTGCCGTGCCTTTCCAGGCTTACGCGGCGGCAGCCATGGTCTTTTGCGGACCGGGTCATGAGAGTGCGGTGGCCGCAGCGGCCGTGCAGGGCGATGGGCATGCGGATCATCGCCACCACCACGAAGCTGCAGCGCAAGACGCCAAGCAGCCCGCGCACGATAGCGCCGACGCCAGCGCCCATGCAGGGCCCGATTCCATGCACAAGTGCAGCACCTGCGGCACCTGCGGTGCCTGCCATGCCACGGCGCTGACCAGCATGGAACTCCCGGTGTTCCAGGGCCTTCCCCGCGCCGACCTGGCCGAGCCCGCCGCCCACGTGGCCACGGCCGTGCCGCGCCTTCTCGACAAACCTCCTCGCGCCTGAAGCGTTCGTGCGCCTGCGCGCGGCCCGGCCACGGGCTGCCGCGAGCGCGCATGCATCGCCTGCGTCATGCCACGCCCCATGGGCAGCGTCGACGCACCCGTTCATGAACACGCGAGGACGCCATGTTCCATTCATCGCCGGCCGCCTGGCTGGCCGTACTTTCCGCTTTTGCGGCATTTGCCGCTGCGGCGCAGCCCGCGCCCACCGTCCTGAACTACCAGTCCGCGCTCGAGGGCTACCGGCCCTTTGCGGACGACAAGCCGATCCCGTGGAAGGAAGCCAACGAGACGGTCTACCGCCGCGGCGGCTGGCAGGCCTACGCCAAGGAGACGGCTGAAGGCCCGCCGCCCGTGCCCGCCGAAGCGCCCAAAGGCGCGGCGGACGCACCCGCCGCGCATCGCGGCCATGCGATGCCGATGCCTGCGAAGCAGGAGCAGCGGCCATGAAGCGCGCCTTGCGTCTTTCGGCCGTCTCTTTCGCGGCCGTCTTTCTGGCCGGCTGCGCCTCTGTGGGCATCGACGAGACCCTTCAGGACACGAACACGCTGGCTCGGCCGTTCACCGGCGGCAAGCTCGAACTCAGCCGCACGCAGGAGCAGCGGGACCGCCGCGCGGCGCTCGCGCAGGAGCTTCTGTCCGGGCCGTTGTCGCAGGCCGATGCGGTGCAGCTCGCCCTTGCCAACAGTCCGGCGGTGCAAGCCCTGGTCGCGCAGAGCTGGGGCGAGTTGGCCGCGGCCAACCAGAGGGGCCGAATGCCCAACCCGGTCTTCACCTTCGAGCGCATGCGCCTGGGCAGCGAGCTCGAGATCGGGCGGCTGCTGTCCTTCGGCCTCGTCGATCTCATCCTGCTGCCGCAGCGCCTGTCGATGTCGCGCAGCCAGTCCGCGCAGGCGAAGCTGCAGCTCACCGGCGCAGTGGTCGACCAGGTCACGCAGGTGCGGCAGGCGTGGGTCCGTGCCGTGGCCGCGCAGCAGATGCTGCAATACGCCGAGCAGGTCAACCGCTCGGCCGAGGCCAGCGCGGAGCTTGCGCGCCGCATGCAGCAGATCGGCAACTTCAGCAAGCTCCAGCGTGCGCGCCAGCAGGTGTTCTATGCCGATGCGACCACGCAGCTCGCGTCGGCACGGCACGCCGCCACGGCGGCGCGCGAGGAGCTGGTGCGTGCGCTGGGACTGGACGACGCGCAGTCCGCGAAGCTGGCTTTGCCCGATCGCCTGCCCGACCTGCCGAAGGTGCCGCGCGAGCCCAAGGAAGTGGCCGCCACCGCGACCGAGCAGCGCCTGGACGTGCAGCTTGCGCGCGCGCAACTGGACGTGGCGGGCAAGTCGCAAGGCATCAACCTGCTGTCGACCTTCGTCGATGTGGAGGCGGGCGGCCGGCGCGACACGGTGTTCGACAACGCAGAAGGCACGAAGGGCACGCGGCGCGGCTTCGAACTTGACATCCGGCTGCCGCTGTTCGACTGGGGCTCGGCGCAGCGCGACGCACTGAACGCGCAGTCGCTGGCCGCGGCCAACCGCTACGACGCCGCGGTGCGCGGCGCGTCTTCGCAGCTGCGCGAAGGCTACTCGGCCTACCGCACGGCCTACGACATCGCGCGGCACTACCGCGACGAGATCATGCCGCTGCGCCGGTTCATGGCCGACGAGAACGTGCTTCGCTACAACGGCATGCTGATCGGTGTCTTCGAGCTGCTGGCCGAAGCGCGCGACCAGATCGCGAGCGTGAGCAACGCGATCAACGCGCAGCAGCAGTTCTGGCTGGCCGATGCCGCATTGGCCGCATCGGTGATCGGCAAGCCCACGGCCATGGGTGCCTCGACGGCCAGCGCAGGCGGCGAAGCCCTCTCAGCCGGCGCGGCCCACTGAGCGCACCGTCCGGCCCACCCAAAGACATTCGAAACCACATGACAAACAGACGCTATTTTCTGAGCGGCGCAGGTGCCGTCACGGGTGCCCTTGCCGCTGCGAGCGTGAGCAAGGTGGCGATGGCCGCATTGCCCGAGCCCGTGCTCCAGACCACGCCCGACACCATGCCGCCGCTCGTGCCTCCGAGCGGGCGGCCCTACAACCCTGTGGTCACGCTCAACGGCTGGACGCTGCCCTGGCGCATGAACAACGGCGTGAAGGAGTTTCACCTGGTGGCCGAGCCCGTGGTGCGCGAAATGGCGCCCGGATTCAAGGCCAACCTGTGGGGCTACAACGGCCAGTCGCCCGGCCCGACCATCGAGGTGGTCGAAGGCGACAGGGTGCGGATCTTCGTGACCAACAAGCTGCCCGAGCACACCAGTGTGCACTGGCACGGGCAACGGCTGCCCAACGGCATGGACGGAGTCTCCGGCCTGACGCAGCCGCCGATCAAGCCCGGCAAGACCTTCGTCTACGAGTTCGTCGCGCGCCGGCCGGGCACCTTCATGTACCACCCGCATGCGGACGAGATGACGCAGATGGCGATGGGCATGATGGGTTTCTGGGTCACGCATCCGAAGGCCGAGCATCCGCTGATCGACAAGGTGGACCGCGACTTCGTGTTCCTGCTCAACGCCTACGACGTGGAGCCCGGAAGCGCCACGCCCAAGATCATGACGATGCTGGACTTCAACCTGTGGTCCTGGAACAGCCGGATCTTTCCGGGCATCGATTCGCTCAACGTGAGGCTGAACGACAAGGTGCGCATCCGCATCGGCAACCTGACGATGACGAACCACCCGATGCATCTGCACGGGCATGAATTCCTCGTCACCGGCACCGACGGCGGGCCGACGCCCAGGAGCACGCGCCACTACGAGGTGACCACCGACGTGGCGGTCGGCCAGATGCGCCAGCTGGAGTTCTTGGCCGACGAGGAGGGCGACTGGGCCTTTCACTGCCACAAGAGCCATCACACGATGAACGCCATGGGCCACGACGTGCCCACGCTGATCGGCCTGGACCACAAGGACGTGGCCAGGCAGATCACGAACCTGGTGCCCGACTACATGGTGATGGGCGAGCGCGGCATGGCCGACATGGGCGAGATGGAAATGCCGATTCCCGACAACACCGCGCGAATGATGACCGGCGAAGGTCCGTTCGGCTCGGTCGAGATGGGCGGCATGTTCAGCGTGGTGAAGGTGCGCAAGAACCAGAAGCCGGGAGACTATTCGAACCCCGGCTGGTACAGGCATCCCAAGGGCACCGTGGCCTACGAGTTCGACGGCGCGCCACCTGACACCCCGCGACGGCGCGATGCCGGCGCGGCCGCGATGCCGGCGCAAAACATGCCCGCCAGGAACATCGAAGTGCAGGTCCGCAAGCCCGGCGGCGGGCACACGGGGCACTGAGTTCATCGCGCCTCATCTTTTCAGAATCTCCAACCCTCAGAAGGAAAACCATGAAACACAACACGTTCCGCAACTCCGCCTTCGCCGCGCTTCTGGCACTTGCGGCCGCAGGCGCCTCGGCCACCGGCGCTCACGCCGGCGGGCATGGCCACGGCGACGCCGATGAGGCGATCGGCAAGCCCGGCACGGCCGCTCAGGCCACGCGCACCATCAACGTCGACATGACCGACGGCATGCGCTTCACGCCCGCCGACATCCGCGTGAAGCAGGGCGAGACCGTTCGCTTCGTCGTCAAGAACTCCGGCCAGCTGAAGCACGAGCTCGTGCTCGGCACCGGGCAGGAACTCAGGGCGCACTACGAAGCCATGAAGAAGAACCCGGAGATGGAACACGCCGATCCGAACATGGTGACCCTGGCCGCCGGCAAGAGCGGCGAGATCGTGTGGCAGTTCACCAAGGCCGGCAAGGTCGATTTCGCATGCCTGCAGCCGGGCCACTACGACGCCGGCATGAAGGGCGCCGTGACGGTCGCAAGATAAACCCAAGGATCATTTTCAGGAGAACCACACGATGCCGAAGATTCGCATTGCATTCATCGCGGCGCTGGCCGCATTGGCCTTCGCGGGTGCTGCCGATGCGCAGTCACCTCCCGCGCCGCAATCGCCGGGCGCCGCGCAGGCTGCGCCTTCGGATCTCAGCGACGGCGAGATCCGCAAGATCGACAAGGACAACAAGAAGCTCACGATCAAGCACGGCCCGTTGAAGAGCCTGGACATGCCCGGCATGACGATGGTGTTCGGCGTGAGCGACGAGTCCGTGCTCGACAGGTTGCAGCCCGGCGACAAGGTCCGCTTCGACGCAGGAAAGATCGACGGCAAGATCGTCGTCACGCGCATCGAGCCCGCTCGCTGAGTTTCAGCAGCGGCGACGCCCGCAGGTGCTGAAGCCGAAGAGCGAATAGAGCGGGCAGATGCCGGCCGCGCCGGTCAGCAGCGGAATCGCGCCCGCATAGCCCCAAGGCCCGATGCTGCCCGTTGCCGCAAGGCCGAGCAGGAGCATGCCTAAGCCGACACGCGCGGCGCGGTCGAGAGCCCCGACGTTGTTGGGCGTGAAGGACATTGCAGCTTCTCCTTGAGCGGAATGGATCGAGCACATGGCGGTCGCCGCTGCGTCGCTTGATCCTGCGCAAGCCGCCGCGCCGACGCCGACGAGGCATCGCGCGCCGCGGACTGGCGGGCGCTGGCAATGCTGCCGGCGAGCATGTTCTGGCGCGCCGTGGCGCAGCGCTTCACGCAACGCCTCCTCGAGTAAGACTTCCTTCTAAAGGCCGGTCCCTGCGCCGAGGGCGCAGCGTCCACGTATCCGGCTTTTTCGTGACGAACTTCCTCGGCTTCCGCCAGAGTCGCCGCCACAATCCGTCCCCACAACACTTTGTCACAAGTGTTGTCCGGATGCGTCCAGCCCTGTTGGCTGGATGACGGTTTTTTTGAGGTGAGGGCGGGAGCCGTGAATAAGAATTTCTACAGAATTGTTTTCAATCGTGCGCGCGGAATGCGGGTCGTCGTTCATGAGGCGGCAACCAGCACCGGCAAAGGCGCCTCCAAAGCAACCAGCATCACCACCGGCGTACTCGCCGGAGCCGCGGCCGTTGCGCCGATGCTGGTGGGCGCCGCGCTCGCGGGGCTGCTGTCGGCTTCACCCGTCCATGCCCAGATCGCCGGCGCTCCCAACGTCCCCGGCAACCTGCGCCCCACTGTGCTTATGGCGCCTAACGGCGTGCCCCTGGTCAACATCCAGACGCCCAGCGCCGCCGGTGTCTCGCGCAACGTCTACAGCGATTTCAACGTAGGCACCAATGGCGCCATCCTGAACAACAGCCGTTCGAATGTACAGACCCAGCTCGGCGGCATCGTCCAGGGCAATCCTTATCTCGCGACAGGTGCCGCCCGCATCATCCTCAACGAAGTGAACAGCGGCAATCCGAGCCAGCTGCGCGGGTACATCGAGGTGGGCGGCTCTCGGGCCGAAGTGATCATTGCCAATCCGGCCGGCATCAGCGTGGATGGGGCTGGCTTCATCAATGCCAGCCGCGCCACGCTCACGACCGGCACGCCGCAGTTCAACGCGTACGGCGGCCTCGACAGCTTCCTGGTGCGCGGCGGCACCATCACCATCAACGGCGCGGGCTTCGATGCCAGCCGGACCGACTACGCGGCCATCCTGGCGCGCGCGGTCGAAGCCAATGCCGGCATCTGGGCGAGCGAACTCAAGGTCGTGACGGGTGCGAATCAGATCAGCGCCGACCATGCCCAGATCACGCCCACGACGGGCACCGGCACGGCCCCCACCTTTGCCTTGGACGTCGCAGCCCTTGGCGGCATGTATGCCGGCAAGATCACGCTCATCGGCACCGAGGCCGGCCTGGGCGTGCGCAACGCCGGCACCATCCAGGCCGCGCCGGGCACCGCCGCGCTGGCGGGAGCGGGGCAGCTCATCGTCACCAGCGCCGGGCGCCTGGAGAACATCGGGACGATCCAGGCCACGGGCGATGCGAACCTCTCGGCAGCGGCACTCGCCAACAGCGGCACGATCACCAGCGGCAGCAACCTCAGGGTCACGACGCAGGGCAACCTGACCAACGCGCTCAACGGCACGGGCGGCACGCTCGAAGGCCAGGGCGTGCAGCTCGCCAGCACCGCCGGCGACATCGACAACCGCGGCGGCACCATTCGCCAGACCAGCGGCGTGGCGCTGACCCTTGCCGCGCCCACGGTGAGCAACACCAGCGGCGGAGTGATCGGTCTGGAGCCGGCCCCGGCGCCGACCGCTGGAACGGGAACGACCGGCACGGGCACCACCTCGGGCGGCACCACCGGCACGGGCTCGACTTCATCCGGCGGCACCACAGCGACGACCGGCGGAACGACTTCGACGTCGACCTCGACGACGGCGCCGGCACCGCCCCCCATCGAACCAGGCACCGTCACCGCCGCCGGAGCGATCTTGAATGACGGCGGCAAGATCTACGCGGGTGGCCCGATCACGCTGCAGACGGTCAACCTGATCAACAACGGCGGCACGCTGAGCGTCGCCAGCATGGCGCTGAGCCAGCCGAGTTTTTCCAACCACGGGGGCACCCTCAACGTCTCCGGTGCGTTCACCGGCAACCTGGGCACCTTCGACAACTCGGCAGGGACGTTGAACGCGGGCAGCCTGAACATCGCGACCAGCGGCGACCTCGTCAACACCGATGGCGTGCTGACCAGCGCGACCGATGCGAACCTTTCCGTGGGCGGGACGCTCGAGAACACACGAGGAACGATCTCGGCGACTGGTGCGCTGACCTCCAACGTGGCCGGAACCACCGTCAACGACGCCGGAACACTCGTCTCCAACCAGGCCCTGACGCTGAACACCGGCTTCCTCTCGAACACCCAGGGTAGCATCCAATCGGCGCAGGCCGGCGTTCAGCTGGTGGTGGCGAACCAGCTGCTGAACGGCAGCGGCGGCACCATCGGTGCGGCCACCGATCTGAATGTGCAGGCCGGCACGCTGGTCAATGGCGGCAGCCTGCGCGGCGCGAACGACGCGACGGTGGTGGTCGCCGACACCCTGGCCAACGATGGCAGCATCACGGCCGGGCGGAACACGACGATCACGGCGGGCAGCCTGCAAGGCAGCAGCACCGGCGTGCTCGGCGCGGGCATCCAGAGCGATGGCACGCTGGCTGCGGCAGGCGACCTGGTCGTGACAACCAGCGGTGCCCTGAGCGCCCACGGCACCAACCTCGCGGCGGGCCATGCCACGCTGCAGGGCGCGAGCGTCGATCTGTCAGCCGGCAAAACCAGCGCGGCCGACATCGCCATCACCGCCACCCAGGGCAACGCGACCACCAGCCAGGCCGTGGTCACGACGCCCGGCACCTTGAGCGTCACGGCCAACAGCAATGCGGCGCAGACACTCGTGAACGATGCCGGGCAACTCAACGCCGGCCAGCTGCAGCTCAACGCCTCGAACCTGGCCAACACCAACGGCGGCGAGATCGTGCAGACCGGCACCAGCGCCACCACCATCGCGACCAGTGGCACCCTCAACAACGACGGTGGACGCATCGCGAGCAACGGGCAGGACCTCACGCTGCAAGGCGCGAGCATCTCCAATGCGGCCGGCAAGATCGAGCATGCCGGCACCGGCACCCTGAGCGTCGGAGGCGGCAGCTACAGCGGCAGCAGCGGACAGATCACTACCAACGGCGCGCTGTCGGTGGCCATGTCGGAGGCCTTCAACCAGGACGGTGGAGCCACCTACGCGCAACAGATCGACCTGTCGGCCGGCTCGCTGAGCAACCAGGGCGGCAGCATCGTCCAGGCGGGCACCGGCGCCACTACGCTCAACGTCGGCGGCGCCTTGACCAACAGCGGGGGAACCATCGCCAGCAATGGCGATACGACCATCGCGGCCAGCAGCTTGGTGAATCAGGGCGGCTCGATTCGTGCCGCCGGAACCTCCAGCCTCGGCCTGAGCGTGGGCGGGCTGCTGGACAACAGCAACCAGGGCGTGATCGGCGCAGGCGGCAACACCACCCTTGCGGCCGGTAGCCTGAACAACAACGCCGGCAGCGCGACCGCGGTCGGCGACCTGACCGCCACCATCGGCGGCGCTGCAACCAACGTCGGCGGCACGCTGGCCGCCAACGGCGACACCACGCTCGTGGCCGGCACGCTGGACAACAGCGGCGGAACCGCAGCCGCCGTCACGGGGAACCTGAGCGTCACGACTACTGGCGCGACGCTCAACAACGGCGGGAACCTGCAAGCCGGCGGTGCCACCACCCTGGTCAACGGCGGGCTGAGCAACCGCGGCGGCAAGGTCTTCGGCAACAGCCTGTCGGTGGACACGCGCGGCAATACCCTGGACAACAGCGCCCAGGGCACATTGGCGGCAACGAGCACCGTCAATCTGAAGTCGGGCGCGCTCCAGAACGACACCGGCCTGGTGCAAAGCGGCGGCGCCATGACCATCGACACGAATGGCCAGGCGCTCACCAACACGAGTGCCGCCGGCTACCTCAACGGCCAGGGCGGCATCACCAGTGGCGGCACACTCAGCCCGACCACCGGAGCCGTGGACAACACCGCCGGATTCATTGGCGCCGCAGGAGACCTCAGCGCATCCACCGGCCAGTTCACCAACGCCAATGGCGGCATCGTGCTGGGCCAGTCCACGTTGGCGATCAACACCAACGGCGCGAGCTACGACAACAGCGGCGGCCAGACGCAGGCCGTGGGCGATCTCGGCATCAACGCCGGCAGCGTCAGCAACAACGGCGGTCTTCTCCGGTCGATTGGGACGACGACGCTGAACGCCGGCACCATCGTCAACACCAACACCCAAGGGACGGACCAAGGCATCGAAGGCCAGAACGTCGTCATCGGCACCGGCAACCTGAGCAATAACGCCGGCGCCATCCGGGCCGATGTCAACGCCAACCTCACCAGCAGCGGGCTGATCGACAACTCCCTCGGTCTGATCTCCGCCGGAGACACGCTCACGGTGAGAGACCCCGGCACGCCCAAGACCCTGTCGGTGCTCAACACCGGCGGGACCCTGGTGGCCGGCCACAACATCGTGCTCGACGCGGGCTCGGTCACGTGGGATGGCAAGCTGCTGTCGCTTGGCGACATGAGCTTGGCGGTCACGCAGGACATCACTTTCGCGGCGGGCAGCGAGACCGTTGCCAACAACAATCTCACGCTCTCCACGACCGGTGACATTACCAACAGCGGCCGGCTGGCCGCCGGCAAAGACCTCACGCTCTCGGCCAAGGACATCAACAACACCGCCACCGGCGATATCCAGGGCAAGACCACCACCCTGAACGCCAGCGGCACGGTCACCAACCGCGGTGTCATCGACGGCGGTATTACACGCATCAATGCGGGCACGCTGAACAACCTGGGTACCGGCCGCATCTATGGCGATCAAATCTCGATCGGGGTCGGTACGCTCAACAACGACGCCGAGACGGTCAACGGCGTGGCCTCGGCCGGCACCATCGCCGCGCGTCAGCGCCTGGACCTCGGCGTCACCACCCTGAACAACCGCAACGGTGCGCTGATCTTCAGCGATGGCGACATCTTCATCGGCGGCACGCTGGTGGATGGCAAGGCCACCGGCTCGGCCGGCACGGTGAACAACCACGCCGCGACCATCGAGGCCACACGCAACATCGACATCAAGACGAATGTCCTGAACAACACCAATGGCGGCGTGACCTGGACCACCCAGACCACCTCCGATGGCATGCAGCACACTGAATATGCGCTGCCCGGAAATTCGACGCGCTACGACCCAAGCCAGCTGGTGTTCGTGTCGGTCCAGGGCCCATCGGTGGACTTCGAGCACCTGATGGGCTATCTGTGGCCGAGCTTTGTAAGCTACGCCGCGGGGCCCGTCTCTGGCCAGTTCTCCGGCATTCTGGTGCCCTCCGCCAGCTATCCGAAGTCCCGGTACGGCGCCTACTATGCGAACCCGCCGCGCAACAGCCGCGATCTCACGGGCACGCGGCAGATCAACATCGATCAGACCGAAACGTACACCGAGCCGGGCGCCTGGTACGCCCGCACCGATCCGATCTGGGCAACCTTCGGCGTGACGCCGCCCGCAACCGATACGCCGACCGACGATGCGCAGCGAGCTGCATACCTCGAGGCCCACCAGCGCCTCGACGCCGCGACCGAAGCCTTCATTCGCGACGTCTACGATAACTACGCGCGCTCCTACTACGCTTGGGTCTACACCGAATCGACCACCACCCCGGTGCTGCAGACCTCGTCGCCCGCCAGGATCATCGCCGGCGGCAAGATGAGCATTGCCGTGGGCAGCGGCACCAACGACATGAGCCAGATCTTGGCCGGAGGTGCGTTGACCGTCACCGGCGGAACGATCACGAACAAGAGCGTCGAGGTCTCTGGCGCGCAGACGCGCACCGGGGTGCAGCTGTTCCAGGCGGGCCTGGGTGACGGCGAGCAGATCTCGCCCTACAACACCAGCGTGCCCATCACCGTGACTCTGGCGGCGGCACGGCAGGAGGGCAATGTGGCCGTGGTGGGCAGCGGCGGATCCATCGGTACCCTGACGCCCGGCAACACCAACCAGGGCGTGACCAGCGCGAGCGGCGTCAATGCCGGCGGCCCCACGGGCGTGGCCGGCGGGACCGGCACGCCCGTGAACGCGCCGGGCGCGGGCACGGGCGGCGCCACAGGCCCCATCGTCCATCCGATCATCGAGGTGAAGCTGGCGGCCAGTTCCGGGACCACGCAAGTCGTGCGCACCACCTTGCCTGGCCTGACGGTGCCCACCGCCAGCCTGTTCCGCACGCATCCGGAGGCTTCGAGCCACTACCTGATTGAGACCGATCCAAGATTTGCCAACTACCGCAACTGGCTCAGCAGCGATTACCTGCTGAACAACCTGGGGCTGGACCCGAACAACACGCTCAAACGCCTGGGCGACGGCTATTACGAGCAGCGCCTGATCCGCGAACAGGTGGCGCAGCTGACAGGCTATCGCTACCTGGATGGCTACGACAGCGACGACAAGCAATACGCCGCGCTGATGGACGCGGGTGTCACCTTTGCACGCCAGTATGGCCTGCGCCCGGGGATCGCCCTCACGGATGCGCAGATGGCCCAGCTCACCAGCGACATCGTGTGGCTGGTGGAGCAGACCGTGACGCTTCCGGACGGCAGCACCCAGCGCGTGCTGGTGCCGCAGGTCTATGTGCGCGTGAAGAATGGCGACATCGACGGCTCGGGCGCCTTGCTGGCCGGCAAGGAGGTCAAGATCAAGCTCGACGGCGACTTCGTCAACAGCGGCACCGTCGGTGGGCGCAAGACCGTGAGCATCACGGCGGAGAACATTCAGAACCTGAACGGCCGCATCTCCGGCGGCAGCGTCGATCTCAAGGCCCGGACCGATCTGAACAACATCGGCGGCACGATCGATGCGGGCAGCCAACTCAAGATAGACGCCGGCCGCGACATCAACGTGCGTACCACGACCAGCAGCAGTGGGTTGGCCCTGGACCTGACGCCCGGCGCCGTGAGCCTGCGCGGCGCCACCATCGTCGACCGGGTGGCGGGTCTGTATGTGAGCGACCCCAACGGCGTGCTGGTGGCTTCGGCCGGGCGCGACGTCAACCTGATCGGCGCCCTTGTCGTCAACAGCGGCAAGGAAGGCACGACCGAGATCGGCGCGGGCCGCGACATCAATCTTGGCACTGTCACGACTGCACGGCAGGATGCCTCCTGGCGAGACACGCGCAACTTCCGAGCCGAGGCGAGCACGCAGGAGGTCGGCACCCGCATCGAAACCAGTGGCGACATCAGCCTGCATGCGCAGCGCGATGTCAACGTGCGCGCAGGGACCATCAACAGTACGGACGGAGAGTTGAACGTCGCGGCAAAGCGCGACATCAACATCGTCGAAGGCAATTCCGGATCGGCCCTCAACGAGATGGTGTACCGCAGCGACAGCGGCTTCTGGGGCAGCGACACCAGCCTGCAACGCGGGACCTCCAACGGCACGCAGGTTATCGGCAGCAGCCTCGGCGGCAAGACCGTGGTGCTGGATGCCGGCAATGACATTCGCATCCGAGGCTCGAGCGTCGTGAGCGACCAGGGCACGGAGCTTTGGGCTGGCAACAACGTCACGATTGAAGCCGCCACCCAGAACAAGGAGAGCGACTTCACGCGCGAGCAATCGACAAGCGGGATGTTCGATGCGCGCTCGGGCTGGACCTGGGGCCAACAACGGGAAAGCAGCAGCGGCAGCAAGGAGCAGAGCACGGCCGTGGGCAGCACCGTAGGGGCCATCGACGGCAACGTCATCATCACAGCCGGCAACCAATACCGGCAGGTGGGCAGCGACGTGATCGCCCCGGGCGGCGATGTCGACATCCAAGCGCGCGATGTGCAGATTGTGGAAGCCCGCGAGACCAGCCGCAGCGACAGCCAGCAGAGCTTTTCCCAAAGCGGGATCACGCTGGGCATCAAGGCCCCCTTGATCGACACGCTGCGGAATCTGGAGGACACCACCCAGGCGATGCACGACACCAAGGACGATCGGATGCAGGCGCTGGGCGCCGCCAGCATGGCGCTCAGCGGTTACTCGGCGTACCAGGACATCTCTCAAGCTGCGGTCACTGGCAGCGGGAGCGCGACGGGTGCCGTAAGCATGGGGGGCACCCTCACGCTGGGCAGTAGTTCCAGCGAGTCCACACGCACGCAAAGCAACGATACGTCGGCTGGCTCGCGCGTGCAGGCGGGTGGCAGCGTCATCATCACCGCCACCGGCGGCGGGCGAGAATCAAATATCCTTGTGCGCGGAAGCGAGATCAGCGCCGGCAACAACGTCAATCTGGCGGCGGACAACAGCATCACGCTGGACGCCGCAGCCAATTCCAGAGAGCAGAGTTCCACCAGCCACAGCAGCAACGCCAGCATCGGCGTGGGCTTCACGTTCGGGGAAAGCAACGGCCTGACGATCGAGGTGGCGGCCGGCAGTCAGAGCGGCCGGGACAACGGGACCGATGGCACGTGGACAAACACCACCATCCATGCGGGCCAGCAAGTGAATATCACCAGCGGTGGCGACACCATTGTTCGAGGTGCCACAGTTTCGGGAAACCGCATCAATGCCGACGTGGGCGGCAACCTGCACATCGAGACCCTCCAGGACACCAGCACCTATCACAGCCAGAACAGTGGCGGCGGCTTCAACGCCACCATCTGCGCTTGGTATTGCTACGGCGACAGCAGCGTGAGCGTCTATGCCAACAACATGCGCGGGGATGGCAATTTTGCGAGTGCGACGCAGCAAAGCGGGTTCTTTGCGGGTGACGGCGGCTTTGGCGTCAACGTGGCGGGCAACACGAACCTTGTGGGGGGCGTGATCAGCAGCACCGATGCGGCGGTCAATGCAGGCAGGAACAGCTTCGCGACAGGCAGTTTGACGATGACCGATCTGGTCAACCACGACACCTTCCAAGGTAGCGGGTACAGCGTCAACTTCAGCACCAGCACGTCGGGGTCGAGTTCGGGCAACGTCGGCATCGGCAGCAATGATGTCAATCGGTCGAGCCTCACGCAAAGCGGGATTTCGGGGTTTGCGGGCAATACGGCGGTACGCACCGGGGTGGACAGCACCAACGGACTGCGCATGACCGACCGCGAGCGAGCCATGCGGGAGATTGGCGCGCAGGTTTCGATCACGTCCACGGCGTCGGGCCTGTTGATCGAGTTGGGTCCGCTTGCCGCGCATGCGGTGCTCAGCGCGCTGGAGGGATTCTTCACGCCGGCATCCAACGGTCCAGGCACTCAACCGCAGATTCCGGCGCAGCAGGCGCGCGATGAGATAGCGCGACTTCGCAACGACCCGTCCTTGACGGAGCAGCAACTCGCAGAGTTGCAGGGGTTGGAAAACTTCTTGAACGAGATGGAAAATAAGTTTGCGCAACGTGGTTCCGCTGCCGGAGATCAGGTTGTGCAGGACCGCGATCCGAACTTCGAGAACATGCAGTTCGTGATTCCGATCAAGCCGGGCCGTGGTGGTGCGGGTGTCGGTGTGGGCGTCGATCCGGGAGCGGCCGCTGGCGTGGGAGGGTTGCAGGTCGACCCGGATACAGGGCTACTGATCCCGCCGAAGCTGTCGACCCTCGAAAACTTGATCACGCCCAAATCGGGGCCGCTGTATGCGCTCTACCAAGTTGCGTTGCAGATCATGCAGACGACGGTGGATGCGACGACTGGTTTTGGTGCTGGTCAACAGCCTGAGCCGATCGGGCCGATGGTCAATGTGCCGGTCAGTCCGAGCCAGACTGGTGGGACTAGTACCTCGTCAGATGTGCTGCCAAGTCAAGGCACCCCAGGATACGAGACGTCCAATCCAGTTGGCAATCACATTGTCGGTACGCCGATGACTCCGCCAATTGCAGGCACGGTGATGATGAGCGAGGGCGGAAACCGTTTAGTGGTGGTTGCTTCTGGAGGCGGGTCTATTCACGTAAGGATAGATGGTGCAAATGGACCTATAGAAATGGTAGCGGACGTAAGTCAAAACGGGGATCAGCTTGTGCTTTCCGGGCTACATGTTGAGGGTTCAGGAGACAATACAAGCAGTTTGAGAGAGTTACGAGAGGCGGCACGTGAAGTTGGACTGGCGTATGGAGCAAATGAGGTATTGATTCGCGGCGGGCAACGTGCGAACGGCGCAAATCCCGGCCACTGGCCTAGAGACGTAATAATCAGGATGAAAAAATGAAATCAGTAAAACTAACTGGCTGGAGAGTGGGTCTCAAGAAAATTTCACTTGCTAAAACCATTCAAGATGCTGTGGGTGGATCTATTTTTGACGCGAAGAAAATAGTAGAGAAGGTTTTGAGTGGTGAAGATGTTCATCTTGAAATCACCGACGAAGCTTTTGAGGGGTTTCTTGAAAATGCCAAACAAGCCGGCGCAATATTAGAAGTGGCTCCAGAAACGGGAGATTTTTGAATGCTCCGGGATCGACTTTTTTCCATCAATTGAATTGCGGTCCACATTGATGCGCTAGAGGCACTTCATGTCCGCGTACTGCTCCGCCTCAACTACTTTCCGGCATATATCGCGGCTCGAAACAGGTAAAGGCATCAGGGTACCGGGCCTCTACCACCTCGCCCGGCATGACGGCGCGCGCGGTCCGCGAATCGAGCAGTGAAAACAGGCATGAAGTATCAGATCGTCTTTGCAGTTGCCTTGGCGTGCATGGCACTCTCCGCTTGCCGAACTCTTGAAAACAGAAAAAGCAGTTGCCGAAATGAGGGTGCAGTTTGCGGATCACGTCGCCAAAGCAGATGTTGTGCCGCTCGATTTCAGAAAACTCACCGTCGAAAATCAACAGCTTCTAATGGATAAGGTGATCAATTTGATGTCTCCTGCTGATAGAGCCAAATTGCTTATTCTACGATGAAAGGAAAATATGGGACGCGCCATTATTATTGCCTTGAGCCAAGATGCACCAAGATCCGGTGCCCTATCTGCCGCCTATGCGACCGGTGTTTTTGAGGTCATTACGGAAGGCACTCGTAAACAGTTCAAGCCATCGGAAAAAGCTTGTTTGCGGGAGTGCTTCTATCGTTTGGATGAGGAGTTTCAGGAATACATCTCTCTAGATGAAGTTTCTGCCGATTGCTTTAATACCTTCGTCCGCGCGTGTGAAGCGGCGCTAGCGGAATATCAAGTCAGCGGTACCACAGCGTGGGGCTACAAGCAGGAAGAGGCCTGGGTGCGCAGTAACGGTTCGGAATGGTCAGAACTCATAAGCAAACTGCATGCTGATCCGCGATATGTTCCGCAACCGACGGAGTAACACCGCCCCCACCGTTGAGGCGCAACTGCGCTGCTGAATAGTTCCAGAAAAACATTGGCCGAATCTGAGTGCCACTAAGTCCAACAAGAAAATGAAGCTGTCACCCCCTCTCCTGCACACCGCTGCCGCTTTCGCGGTAGCCGCCAGTGTGTTCCTGTCCGGCTGCGCCACCAAGCTCCCCCAGCCCATCACCGGCTACACCTGCTGCAACCTGCGCCCCGACTACGGCTGGGTCTCCAGCACCAGCATGCTCGGCGGCCCCATCGTGCCGGCCGGCGAACCCGTGGTGCTCGACACCATGAAGCGCGACACGTACTTCTTCGGCACCATCGGCGGCGACTACGTGTCCCTGCGCGACGATGCCGCGCGCAGCAAGGACGACGCCCTGCGCTGGGCGCGCCAGATCGTGGTGCCCGCAGATCCCAGGATCGCACTTGCCAGCTGGAGCCCCGAGGTGCAGAAGGCCGTCTACGCCGCCAAGGTCGTGCCCGGCATGACCCGGCCCCAGGTGCTGATGGCGCTGAGCTATCCCTCGCGCAACGACACCAAGGACCTGAACGCCAGCAGCTGGCGCTACTGGACGACGCAGGAAGACGAGCCGGTGGACATCCTCTTTGGTGCCGATGGCGCCGTGAGCGGCTTCTCGGGCAAGCCTTCCGCCGTCCGCATGGTCGAATTCA
>Ga0209282_1000410_pt1 | contig 21029 bp, 9 predicted proteins | sample Mtrugardesep15_FD_187529 | JGI IMG/M metagenome (GOLD analysis project Ga0209282, IMG submission 187529) | Root nodule microbial communities of legume samples collected from California, USA - M. trunc garden sep15 (SPAdes) (version 2) | ecosystem: Host-associated > Plants > Roots > Nodule...
GGGAAAGCTAAAGAATTTTCTACCATGGAGAAGTTATTATTGATCATTAGAGCAAATTTAGAATATAATTTTATCATGGGAAAGCTAAAGAATTTTCTACCATGGAGAAGTTATTATTGATCATTAGAGCAAATTTAGAATATAATTTTATCATAGACTATCGACGCCATATTTTTTTTTCTCTCTCCTTCACCTCAAAGTCAACACACACTGCTCTAATTATGGATCTCTGATCAAGTTTTCTCAGCAAGCTTAACCTAGCCATATCACCAGGGTTTTTCCTGGCCATATCATTCGGGTTTCACGGCGGCAAACATGGTTTTTGTGATTCCTTGGCCATGTGTTGCGGACAAAACTTATGCTATTATAATTCCACCGAAAGCATCCTCACTATAGATGTGTTTTGGGTTGCACATCATGTTTCCATGAATTCATCTTGTAAAAAATGTTTTCGAGATAAAAAAAAATAAAAAAAAGTTATCATATGACGTTTTATCAAGTATGTAGATTGCATTTATTACCTTTGAGACAAGACCATCTTGTACATAAGGTCTATTGACCTATGTAATATGCTTAATGTGTTTAGTGTTCACTGTCTACTGACATATATAAACTAAACAATGGAATGGTATTTTGATTTGTCACCATATGTCATGAGGTGCATTTGGCACATAATGGATCAATCATTTGATCACTACTTCATCCCGTCTCATTTTGTGTTTTAATCAATGATGGCATCATCTAGCACTACAAGGAAGACAATTAAGAGACTTCAGTAAAGAGACTATAAGGATCACTACTTGTTGTGGTCAAACTTTATACGTCATATTAGTGTTTTTCCTTACGACGCCCACAATGATGACGACACTTTCAATAAATTATAATGGCTCTTCAGTGACTATACTATTCAAGCTCTATAAATTCAACCTCTCTATAAGTTAACGAAAAAATATGTTTTCACAAACAATCAAGTAGAGAAAATTTTTGAAAGCCATTGAACGGGCATAACATTTTTATATCTTCTCTTTGAGTTATCTTGAAGTATTTTATAAGCGTAATTTTTGTATACTCTCTTGTTGAGAATTATCTTTGAAGGAAAACTTTTCTGTAGTGAACTCAAAATTGAACTTGTATTTTTATTCATTAGTGGCAAATTATATTTCTTTTAAGGTTTGATTATGCATAGTTAGATCAGAGAATATATGAGTTTAGTCTTGTTTCAAGACCACCGATGGTTGTTGTTTCCTAAGAGACTTAAGGATTTTAAGTCATTTTTAGAAGGCATGTACTATAGTCAAGTTTGCAGAAGTATATGTTTGAATATCCTTATCATAAAAAAGAATGAATCAAGGCCGCCAATACAATATAAGAGGAATGGCTACCCTCATCGTCGTCTAGATTTACAATTAAGTTTTCGCCATGTTGCTTAGTATGATTAATCGTCTGAAAAGATGATGGTTAAATAGATAAATGGCTGAGGGCATGACCATTCATTGGGATTAACTAAATGGGTCAATCCACCATGGTCCATTTATAAACAATAGCTTAATCACACATATTCATCAACTCATCGTTGCTTAAATCAATAGACCATAATATTTATATTAAGATTAATTATAATAATTGATTATTGTCAATCCATAATTGATTAATTAAGTAATTAATTCAAACATTATGTCCAAACTACAATTTTCTAGAATTAGAGTTTTGGTTGTATTGGAAAAAATCCTTTATGGTTTGAAGGTTAATCGATGAGCTTCAAATAATCAAGGCTTAAATGTACTTTTGATCCCCCTATTTTCAAATTTCTTAACTTTTGATCCCTTTATTTTCAAAACCAACTTTTTAGTCCCTCTTTAGAAAGTCAAAGCACTTTCCTGCCCCCCCTCCTATTTAAGTGATGTGGCAGTAGTGAGTTGGCAAAAAAAAATTACAATAATGAACAAAAATTCAATTAATTTAACTAATTAATATTTAAAAAAATTATGAACATAATTGAATCATCATATTCATAATTAAAACCTCCTTCTTATTTAAATTCAGAGCCATTTTCTAATCCCAGTTCATCTTGACAAAACGATAAAAAAAATTAACGGTTGAGATTAGAACTTTGAAAATCATTATCTTGTCATTAAGAAAAACTAAATGTAATCCCAGTTCACGATATCTCTCCTCCTCATCTCCACCATGTCGCTGCCATTTCACCGTCGTGCATTATCGCGCCACTCTTTGTCGTAGTCAGATACAGGCAAATGTGGTGGCACCGTTTAGCATGTGTTTTGCTGGAAAGAAAAAATCAATCAAGACCTTAGTGTTAAGTTTGTGATCAATCTATGGTGAAAACTTGATGGTGCAGCCAATTTGGTTTCTTGTTTGGGATTTGTGGATGGTGGGTATATATATATATATATACTTTAAAGGGAAATGAAATTTTGGTTGTTTCCCTTTCTCTTACTTGATTCTTGGGTTGCCGAGAGAAATAAGACTTGTCAAAGAATCATCTTTGATGATATGAGGTTTCTTGTACTTGTCATAGAGTTTGAGAATTTGAGGAAATTTCATAGGTGAACAACAGAGATATGAGAATGTGATCCATATGGCCAATTAGATTGTTTTATTAAAAGAAATTATCCAAATTAAAGATGATAACTCGAGTTAGCCATAAGGGAGGGGAAGAATTCACATTAAAAGGGTTGAATTGGTGAAGGGAAATGATTATTGGGACTATAGTTGAATCAATAATATTGAGATGACGGTTCAGTTTTGTACTTTACCGTGCAATGATGACACTGTTCACGCAAAACTCAAATAAATTGTGTCACGTCATCACATTTCTCAAGGGTCGAAACATAGTGAGACTGAAAAATGACGCAATAGACCCACGTCAACTAGAACGAGGAAAAAGACATGATCCTCTAATGGAGTTGCCCACTAAAGACCTTGTCATCGGATCATGACGAGAGGAAAATATTGAAGCCAAATGTGAGGTGTCATGATCCCCTAGCAAGGGAGTCAACATGCACCACCCGCGAAATAATCTAAGCAAAGGCTTAACATTGTAGGCCACATCATTTGGCCAACATGCTTAGTTTTTGCTATAACTATTGTATCATATACTGTAATTAGAGACATCTAATCAATCAAACAAGCTTTTTTTATGTATTTTTATCCCTTTATCTTTCTGTCTTTATCGTTATTTAATGAATTTCTTAGTGTATCTCAAGAAACTAAAAAACAATGTACATAATGTTCTACTAGAGAAGATAGGAAATCCAAAGTTAAGGGGCATAGTTCCTCCCTTAATGTCAATAGCTTAAAGCAAAGGAAATCTTAATTGAGAAACTTAACCGACCTCGACTAATTTCAGCTTCCATCAAAAATATGATATACTTTTTGGTTATTAAACAAAATATTAGCTTTATGATGTTTATTGATAACTAGTGGAAAGAAGGGTTCTCACGTGTTCGTCGTTCCGCTCTTTTTATTGCACTAACACATGTAAATTATGAACGGTATTTTATATGAAACTTTAATTTTGCTTAAAATTATTAGTACAAATATTTGTGCCTTTCAAATTGTAGCAAACCTTTTGTCAAAAAAAAAAAAATTGTAATAAACCATGTTTATCTTTTTGAATGAATAATTTAACAAATATAATATAACTTTTTACCATTTTTAATAACACCAACAATATAAAATTAATATAGGATCTTTAAAAAAAACATTAATATAGAAAAATTTGATTAAAGGTGAAATTGAAATAATAAAAAAATTTAGCCCAAAATCTGTGTCCCATATATATATATATATATATATATATATATATATATATATATATATATATATATATATATTAGATAATATTTTATTCTTTGTAGTGGGGTAGTCCTATTTTAATGGGATTTATTTTTTTAATAAAAATTTAAAATAATATTATGAAAGGATAAACGGGTAAGAAAATTGTTACTCCAAATTCATCTATTCTCTTTATATATAGTATAGTTATAATTTTATTTTTTTAAAATAAAAACTTGATTGTGAAAGCTACGATAATGGTTTATATTGTAAAAGATACAATATCACCCCAAACTTATATGTATTAACATAACTTTAAAAGATACCCCTAGTGTATATTAATCGGTCAAATAGTTTATTTAATAAATTATTTAGTTAGTTAATATATTATAACTATGTAACAAAATGTTAGTGTAAGATATATATAATTTTTTTATGAATTAAGAGTGTTGTTAAACAATAAGGTAAAATTTAGACATTTCTTCTATTCTAAGAAACATCTATCCTATTCTAAGAAACATCTATCATTTGACATCAACTTATAAATATTAACAAATGGAGAAAATGTGTTTTAAGACCATATGTTTTTTAAACATATGGTCTTAAATATTTGTTTTTTGCACATCATGTTTAGAAACCATACATGGAAGCTGAAATATATATTTAGAAAACAGCATATAAATACATGGTTTTTAAACCATAGATACTTTTTTTATATACAAATATATTTATAAAACATGCATATAAATGCATATGACCCTTCAGAATCAGAGAAATGAGAATAGGAATTTGTTGTTTCTTAATACCAATGGCAAGCTCTTGTCATTTAACCCATATCATGGAGTTGCATTTTTCAAGTTTGGAAATTTTTTATATTTCTACCACTATGACTTCAATGGTAGCAACGACACAAATATTTGGATGGTTGGATACGACCCAAGCGTGTATGATTATATAATCAATTGTGGACACGTTTTGCTCAAATGCTTAACCTCTTTTGCATGTTGCTTAGACAAGGAGGTAATTAATTGCATTAATTTTCACACACAAAATAGTTTGTATCATATCAATTCCTTTGTTCTACTATTATTGATTTATTCATGATATAAGTATAAGTACACGTGATAATTTAAAATATGGATCATAAAATTTTCATTTCACATTATAAATGCATTATGCACATGGGACTATAAACCATGTCCATCATTATTATTTTTTTTAAGGAATGTCCATCACTGTTTGTTAGGGATTAAGAACTTTGTTTTTGTTAAAATACATATATAGCTTTGGACTCTTAGATATGCAATAAATTCGTGATTTATTTCTAGCTTCCTATAAATCTAACAAAATGAATCACGTTTTATCAACACAAAAACACATGATTAGATTTGATTTTGGATTCTTATCAATAGATTTGATTAAGGATTTCAATTTTTGCTTTTGAAACACTTTTGGATTCATCAACAATGTCTACAGTTTATAAAATTGCAAATTACACATACATTTGATTAATCACTTGTATTTGTGATTTAAAATTACTACCTTTACTTTTTTTCCTTTATAGAATCCAAGACATATTAAGCGACTATTCGTTCCACGCTAAAAGGCGGTTCTTGACTAAGTGAAAACATGTCGAAAGGTAATTATTGTACATATTTTTTTTCTTGATATTATTTCATATGTTTGATTAAAAAGTTCATGAAATTTTTTCCCCAAACACATATATATCCAGAAATGTGAATTGATTGCCGAAACTATAGTCACTTTCATATTATTTTTTGGAAGAAGTTGCAAGGTGTTGAACCACTTTGAACACACACATTATTGTTTTCATTCATTTGTCCTTCTCCCTTTTAGCACATATGAATAATAATGACTTATTATACAATATTTATTTCTTTTAGGGATGCAAGACTCTTTTGGTTCGAAGAAAGCAATAAATGGATTAAAAGCTCTTTATGTTGTGATCTTTACATTGAAGACTCTTATTAAGTGTTGATTGTTTTATGTTAGACATTTTCTAGTATTTTCATGTCTTATTTATATCTCAACTTCATAATATATATATCTTGTATTTTTAATGGTGAAACCACTTTTGTGTTGTGTGCACATGCAATGACGTTTCACTTTTCGTCAAGTTCAACTAACTATATTCATGGTTGAAATATAAGGTTTTCAGCTTAAAAATTTCACTGTCTAGAAGTTACATGTAGCAAATGAATAGCCATTGAAAACAATTATAGACACACACATACCTTTAATCTCAAACGGAATTAGAGTAACCAAAGAAGTAAAATATGAAAACAATTATAGACACACACATACCTTTAATCTCAAAACCTTAATATATTCAACAAGAATAAGACCATTCTAAGATGTCATTTCTAAGGTTCCAAATAATCGAAAGTGTGGCATGTCATATCATAATCATACGATAGCATCCTCGTCATGGATGTGTTTTGGGTTGCACATCATGTTTCCATGGATTCATCTTATAAAAAAATGTTTTCGTGATAAAAAATGGTTTGAGAAAAAGACCATCTTATATGTAGATTGCATTTATTACCTTTGAGATAAGACCATCTTGTACATAAGGTCTATTGACCTATGTAATACTAACATATGTAAAATAATTAATGGAATGGTATTTGGATTTGTCACCATATTATGAATTATTTAATACGTTTTAATAATTCATTGGGAGGTACTCCCTCTGTTTCTTTTTAAGTGTTTTTTTAGAAAATTAACGTAAAAATAACGATGTATATTTTTGCATATTTTCTTCCTATTATACTCTCATTTTAATCCACCAATAAATTCCTATTTTTCTGGACACACTTTATCTTTTAAATAAATTTAATATGTTATCTTTCTTTCGTAACAAACAATTTTCAGTTATTATCTTTTTCTCCAAAAAATTCCTTTTTTTTGCACTCTCTCAATCATAACAAACAATTGTCAATTTTCTAAATCTTGTGCGCATCTTTTTAATTATTTTAAATCAATATAAAAATTATTCCAACTTCACATTAATCAAAAGTTAAGAAAAAATTAACTTTTTTTCAACTCCTTTAATCAAAGTCTCTTTTAATCAAAGTTAAAGCTTCAACAATGGCTTCAACCAATGTTACGGTCACACTTAAAAAATTTAACAATTGCTACTCATCTTAAATAAAATTTTAACTTGAAACTATTGTTTTGAAAGAAAAAAAATTGTTTAAATTTTAAGTTTAAAAAAAAAAAACAAACTTTATTTAAAAAAACTTTAGCTTTCCAAATAGATAACATTAATTAGTTTTATTGAAAAATATAAAAGTAATTAATAAAAGATATAACTAACAAATTGTATCCATAAAACACCAAAAAAACATTTAAATAGAAACAAAAAATTTACCTTAAAAAAGAACGGAAGGAGTTGTACATAATGGTAGTTTAAGAATTAAATTGAGTAAAAAAAACAGAATTAACTGGAAGGTTTACTCATAAAATTTTAGTGATTGAACTTTGATACTGATCTGAATGCTGAACTGACCCTGGCACTGTGACATCAGTGACAAGGTACATGAAAATAACTAAACATATTTGACCCTACCCTGTGTCAGAGGTCACTGTGGGAAATGCAGCATTAATTTATGGTCTTTAATCAAGATCCTCAATCAAAAAATTATAGCATCTAATTCTGCACACACACTACACTGAAGAAAAAAAAAAGCTTCCTGAGGATAGAAAAGTACACTAGCTAGAATGAGGAGGACATCCACAAAATTGGCAAAATAAAAATTTGCAATTTATCTTAAAATCTATAAATTAAATTCTACAAAATAGTACAGTACTATAGTTTGGTTAGCTCATATTGATAAATATATAACTCTTCTCCATACACACACAAACCAAGAGAAGATGGTACCATTTAATACAATGGACTTTTTTGGTCACATTTAACACAATAGAGTATAGACTAATAGAGACCAAGGAGGTAGGTAGAAATTATTTTGAGTAGTGGAGGCATTGTACATCTCTTTCGGCTGTTATCTATTAAAATTAGTCATTTTCTTATGATTAAAAATATTTATTTTGATATTTAAAAGCGTGATTTGTCGTATAATATATGAATTTATAAAATAAAAAAACAAATATTTATTTTAATAACTTTAGAATTTCATAGCCTAATAACTTTAGAATTTCATTTACAATTTGTTAGTTTTTTAATGTACATTTTCAGTTTAAAAATACTTGTCGGTACTTTCTTCCAAAAGTTGTTAAAATATTGTTTCAAATGATCATTATGAGATAACAATCATTTAAATGTTGTTAGTATTTGACAAATCAAATATGTATTTATCTTTTTGAATGGTCAGACTTTTGATAACCTACCTAGATCCAAAACAAAATTTAGCACAAACATTTTTGATATTTTTAAACATTAAGTACCAACTTAACACAAAGAAAAAAAAAGATTGAAAAACTTCAAATTTAAAGAACCAGTTTTGTCTTAAAAATACTATGGCCTAGTAATAATCTACAAGCAAGAATTAAATGGAACAAATAAAAGGTAATAAGTTAGGTTTAACCAGTATAATGAAACAGCTCGAAAATACTTCAAAGATTTCTACATCTGTAGCATTAAATTAAACTATAAAAAAAAAAATTAAAAAATTCACATCTATTGGCAAATCACAATGTAGTTTTGGTTTCAACCAAATTAGCTGTTCCAGCATGACATGATTATATGCTTCATTAGAACAAATATATAGAAACATTGGATCAGCTAATTTGGATAGAATCCAGCTGCATAACCAAAAGTAGAGATAAATTTAGTTCTTCAAAATGACCAACAAGCCAAGTATGTAAAAGAAACTTGTCTTTTGGCTGAAAATGGATTCATTTTATCATTTTATCTTTGTGCTTGATCTGAAGAAAGTCCAACTGAAGTAGCTACTGCTACATTATTGCTAGATGATCCGTTCTCGTTCGGAGGTGGCACGCCCCATTTGCCTTCGGATTCGAGTGGCTCAAACACATGAACTCCACCATCTGATAGTCCTACAGCAAACTGATTTGCTTCATGTGGATGTGCTGCGATTACTAGTGGTTGTACGTTTGAATTGCTGCTGCATATAAACACATGTAAATAAGTACATGAAAGATTAGTATATTTTACGTTATCTCTTATCCAACGTGGAAAAGAGTATCTTAAGGACTAAAATCAATATAGTCCTCATATTACAAGGACTGGTTTAACATTGACTAAATTTCGCAAAGTAAAACCAAAACAATGAGGGTCAAAATCAACTTGTTCCTAATTTTCAGGAATTCCAACAGGAAAAAACATGTATATTATAGGAACTGAAGTTATTTAATTTAATCCTATATAAAACAAGCAGCAAAAACAACCAAATCTTCTAACTATTTAAGATCGGGTCAGATACATGGAAAAATAATACTATAATGTCTTATCATAAATCCTGTCCTATTATGATATGCTTGTGTATAAACATGAAACAAGCAAATTCTACATGTCGAATAATCAAGAAATCTTCAAAAAAATGAGATATAGATTCTAAAAATTTGGGCTTAAGGATAACTCAACTCATAACACTATAACTCAAAAGGTAAGAACTGCTCAAGCCTTACCTGACACTTGCAGAAAGATAAGCAGGAGGATTGATACGACACCGCAATCTGAGATTTGAAGCATTAAATACACAAACTGTTGCATCTAAAAAGCTTGCATATATCAGCTGGCTGTCGCACGAAAAAGTTGCATGTGATATTGGTGCAGAAGAATCCCGTGGGGCCCACTATAATTCCAGATATTGATATGAGACAATAGAAACATATTGAAATCAATTAAATAACACATCGAACTCAAAAGACTAACCTGCTTTAGACATTCTAGTTTAGTTGCTTCAAAAATGGCAAGCTGAGTTTCGTGTACGACCAAGAACTGTATCTGATCCTGATGAAACTGTACACGCGTATCTGACTGTGCTGATGGAGTCCTCCCAGGAGGTAGCTGCAAGAATCTAGTCTTCTGTTTTTCCCATCCGTCAGTGTTCCACACGCAAATCTGCATCGCAAAAAAGGGTTTAGGGGCAACTCTCTATATCGTAACTTTACAAAATTGCACTTCTTATTGTATACCACTTCGTCCCAAAATATAAGCAAAAATTGGTCAACAAAAGTTAATGTATTTGGTACAAATTTTTAACCAAATACATTAACTTTTATTGACCAATTTTTGCTTATATTTTGGGACGGAGGGAGTACTCAAAAGGGGTTCTATAGTTGACAAGAAAAAAAGTTTTATAAGTTTTTTTAATGCAATTTAATTGTAGAAAAGCAAGATTAAGAAAGATCTACATTTGGAAGTCATTACCTGAGCATCCGCTCCAGATGAAACAAGAACATTCAATACATGAGAGAAAGCAAGACCAGTTATTCTTTTTGTATGACCTTTGAGTTTACTTTTAACCTGCAAAAAAACTTCACATTAACACCAATCTCAAACTATGTAGCATCAACACTTGGGATTTAAGACGTGTTGGGTGTCCGACGGGACACTGACACATGTCCACTGCTACGAGACAATGTCAGTGACGTGCCCAGTGTATATGCATGTGTTAATGCTTCATAGATGTCAGATATGATTAGAAACTGTTTGCAGACATCAGTGTTACCTCATCAACACGGACATTATATATCTGAATAGAAGAATCATCCATGCCTATAGCAATAATATTGTTATCCTGAGGATGGAAAGCAAGAAAAGTAGCCGCAGGTGGCGGAGGCATGAAAGTTGTCATCGTCTGCACATATACAAGAAGGTTAAAATTGGTTAATAGAAAATTAGGAATAACTGCAAAACAGTTTTGAATATCGATTAAGCTCATAAAGTGTTGTAAATGTTTCTGATGGATTTCAAAGTCGTGAATAGGGTGTGGACACTAATTTCGTTAAACTTTTTACATGCACTAATTCGTTTGAATAGACTATTCTAACCTAACAGGCTAAATACAATTACAAATGTAGTATATGTACAAAAAAAATGTTACCTTAAAAGTCATCATGTTGAACAAGGATATCTTCCCTCCTGATGCAGACATTACATATGAATCGTTTTTGGACAGAGCAAAGCACGGAACAGAATCTTCAGGATTGCTATCAGCGATGTCATTAGTCATCAGGATGCCGCTCGATGGTTGCCACAACTGTGCTGGCACGGAAGCATTGGCCTACAGGATTAAATGTTCACATAGAAAACAGTATAAATACCTATTCCCACTTTCTGAATAGATAATAATGGAAGTTGTCTGAAAAGTAACTTCATGTGTTCACATACCTTGCCAGATGAGTTACGTTCATTTCGCGGCCATTTCCAGAGAAGGTGAATGGCATTTGATGCTAATGCTAGAATAGCATTTCCTGAATTTGTATAAATCAACCTCGATATCTGTCACAAAATCAGAACAATTTCATGCTTAGAGACATTAGTCAGAGGAAAAATGATTAAGGTATGATCCATACTTAGAGGTTTAAGTAATTTTGTATAAATGATGTTACTTTTTCACTGTTCGTATTTGATGACTAAAGTTTCCATGAGTGTAATTGATAATTTTGAATTAAATAACATACCTTGTTTACTCTAACATTCTCTGGTAGCTTCAAGGATCTACAATGAGATGGTTCATTGATTTCAGTGAGTTTCCATATCTTTGACTTGTCATTGGCTTCTTCACTTATTCTAGGTTTAACATCGCCCATGCTTCGAGTATCTCCATTCTGATGAGATAAAATTTGGCATATAGTTAATCAATCAACTAATTATAAAAAATAATAACCGTCCTAAAAAAAGGTTCACTCCTCTTTTCTAGCAAGAGACAGCGGAAAATACTTCACGTAACAAAATAGTTGCGAGTAACATGCAAGAATAATGTAAGAGGATAAGACCACAAACCATTCCAGCAATAGCTGCTACAGATGAGGCTCTCTCAGCTAGTGCAGCACTAGTTGCGGCGGCAGCAGAAGACATTGAGTTTATTGTAGGCTGCCGCAAGACACCGTGTTAGATTAAGTTTTATCAATAAGAGGTATGGAAAGTATGACATCTATGAATATAGTCTACCTTTGCCAACTCTGATGCTCTCGATGCATCATACATAGAACTATTCTCTAATGTACGCAATAAACGCATACCATCAACATTGGCTACAATTTTGATTCCATTATCATTTGCTGAAACGGCTAAAAGAGTTCCATCCTTGTTGAAACGAATACGTGGACTTGCCTAGAGATAAACCAGAAAAGAGTTAGCAACTGATATTTCTATAGCTCAGCTCTTTAATTTACAATAAAATAGTGAACTTACAGGTAGACCCCCATCAGCATCAACAGTAGTCAAAAGTTGAATATTGTCCATATCCCAGAACTTAATGGAGAAATCATCGCCGGCAGCCAAAAATCGATTTTTGGTAGTATCAAACTGCACAACGCCCATAGATCGTTTACGAAATCCTTGGTAAGTCCTTTTCACAGCTCCTTCACTTTCATTCCACTCCACAATAGATGATTCTCCATCTTTGCTTGTTCCACATGAAAAGAGCCTATAGTATACATTCACAGTCACAGTCAAAACATATGAACATAAAGCATCAAAGAAATCGGAAGTTACAAGGAGCTATGGTTGTGAATATTGACCTTGTACCGTCAGCACTATAAGCCATGGTTGTGCACCATCGACCAGGAGCATCATAATCAACACGTGATCCCAAATTGTCATACAACCATGCTTTTATTTTGCCGTCTAGCGCTGTTGAAAAGATGAACTACAACATACACGACATAAGAGTTATTGGCTAGAAAATCAACCAGAAAACAGCAAAAAAAGGTTATTTCGGATCCTATATAAACATTATTGTAGAAAATATTTCTGATATATTTCAAAGTTGTGAATAGGGTACAAAAAGTAATTCATTTAAATAGACTATTCTAGTCTAACGGGCCTAATAATGTACCGAATACAATTATTACAGATCACTGCAAATAATTACAAATAACTCTCTGCAAAGGTGTTAAAAATTCAATTTCTACCTGAATGTTTTCTTTATAATGCGGACAGACAGAATAAACTGGAGCCTCGTGACCTTCAAACGTATATTGCTTTGTTCCCGATACGGCATCCCACACCTTATTAAATTACATAACTTAGTTAGCAACATATTGATCTCGTCGACTTTGGTAAATCAACTTCATGTTTTGACAGACTCACCTTAATGGTCTTATCATCACCACAGGTTATAACACACAGTTGCTTATTTGGATGGGAAAATGCAAGATCATTTACTCCACCAACATGAGCATCAATCTAGAAAATAGGTTCACATCAAAACAGTAATAACAATGTATTTGCATATATTTGTATATAACTATATACGCATACGTATGTACCTCTAAGTGCTGCCGAACATCATCACCATTATGGTAAGAGTATATCTGAACAATGTGCCTTGAGTATGCAACACCTGTTAATTGGACAAATTCATGACATTAGTAATTGGATCGGTTGAGTTGACATCTGAAAGCTATGTGGCATCGACATTTTAGATCGTGCCCGATACAGACACATGTGATTTCATACAACTACTTTCATTTTTTAAAATTATTAGTGTGTCAGTGTCACTATCATGTTCGGTGAATGTGTCCATGTGAGTGTTTCATAGTCTGAAAGTGTATTATGTATTCTATCAAACATTGAAGAATTAAAAAAGTTATCAACTAACCAAATAAAGCACCATCGGGACTCCAAATCACACGGTTAACAGAAACACTTGGATCTTTGACAAGAGCAGCCTGAATAGATCATAGTTAGTTTTCTCTTCAGTCATGGATAATTTACAAAAGTCTAAATAAGGATTCAGTACGGATTTTCATCAAGAACATCTATGTGTAAAGTTAAAGACTAAAGAGACAACCTGAAATGGCATTGAACATGCACTAAGATCCCAAACTTTGAAGTTCCTCGAGACCAACCGCTCCCTAGAACCCACCTCCCATAAGGCAATGTCCCCCACATTTGTGCCAACTGAAAGTGGATAAAGCAAACCTCAGTCAAACGGTAATTTTGATGGAAAATAAATCCAAAATAGTGATAAAAAAAAGACAATAACATTCAAATGCCTTAGAAGAGCAGCCAACCTAGCAGTAAAGATTGTTGAACTGGATGAAAGTCCATGCTCATAGGAGATGAGCCCTGATTCAGAGTTCGCATGACAGTCTTCGGCAATGGCAAATCATCAGGTGCATTAAAAGCCTGACTATGTCCATGACCTGGGAATGTTCCGGACAACACATTGACAGGTAGATTTACCTACGTGAAATGATGGATAGCAGAAAACTTGAGGGGTTAAAACCTGCATATGCCTAGGCGTGAATTGCTAATGATGTCTCTACTAGTAAATAACAGATTACCTCATCAGTTATTCCCATTGGCCTTGTTCTCTTAGCCACATGATCTGAATCACCGGATGGATAGTCAACAGAAGGATTAATTGGAGGAGTACGCGGATGCTTCAAAGCACCTAAACATGGTAGAGAAACAAAAGTTAGCTGTAGTTCAGATTGAAAGTGTGATGGGCGTCCGACACATTTTGGGTGTCCGACACCGACAAACGTGGTTACATTCCATTACTTACATCTTTTCAAATTACTATCGGTGTCAGTGACATGGCTGGTGTCTTGTATTTCATAGATAGTCTATTCATTCTTGGTATGAATAACATAAAAGATTTGGAGAACAATAGAAAGAGAAATGGTGCATTACCGGGCATTGATGGAGCACCAAGACCTATAGCTCCAGCACCAGAAACTGCAGCATGTGCTACAGTGGTAGGATTTGACATCCAACCAGCGAGCTGTGTTGGCACTGCTGCCGGATTAGGTTGAAAAGGCTGTAAACAGTAAACACGAAGCACAGAAAAGTTCAGCACCATAATAAGAGTTCAAAGATAACAGACATTAAACGAAGCCTATGATATCAAAAGAAGCTCACCCCATGAGCACCAAGAGGAGGAAATCCACCAGCCTTCGGTAAGGATCCCAATAACGGACTGTTAGCAGGCGAAGGAGCGCGTGCACCATTTGGTTGTCCGCATGAGTGATCCACAAAAAGAGTTTTTATATCAGGATTTGGACGTGGATTCTTACATAGTTGATGCTGCCAATTCAAGCTATAATATTTTTTCAAAAAAAGGAAAAGAAAATAAGTTCATTGCCAACAGAACACAACCTAATCAACTGCTAGAAAGTGAATATCTTCAATGCAAAGCTTAGCACTATAACGATGCATTCAGACAAAGCAACAGTCAAATGTTACAACACATTGCCGTAGAAGAATTGAATCATAAGACAATATTACCTTTGATTGATGAGTGTCCTTAACCTTGAGTTTTTAAGGTTAGGAAATTGCAATTTGTCTCGAAATAACGGATTAGCTTCAATGAGCTTTTTAAGCTCAACCAACATGATTGCCCGCGCAGACTTAGTATCACCATACTTTGACAACTGTTCATTTTCCCTATAATAATAACCGGAACTCAATGGCTACATCTTACAAACTGAAAATAGGAAATGCAAAAAAGAATTTAAACTTAAATCAGTACCTAAAATTCTCCAATGTCAATAGCTGTGTGATTTCCTTGAACAATTCTTCATTAAAAGTAGCAAACACTTTCAAATCCTTCACTAATATCTCTACAGCTTTCGACCGATCATGCCTATACAAATACAATATTTAGAAACAGTTTCAAGTGTAAGCTTGTGTTGCATGCTAGCTACAAATCAAACTATAATTCTGAGCATGGTTTTAAACTAAGGTACGCAACTGCGATTAAAAGGATTATGAGGTCTCTACAACAAACGTCAAAACCGCAATTTCAACAGCATTTTGCCGCAATATATGGTTCACAGTGCAACCTCGACCGCAGTCTAAAATCATGATTCCGAGACTTGAAAGTCAACAAAAACTAACAACAGAAAAACCAAAATGTGATGTGTGACTTACTTATCCAATGCCTCAAGATACTTTTGCTTCCTTATCTCAAAAAATATCTTCATAGAATACCTATTATCATCTACTTTTGTGAAACCAGATAAGTACTTTTCAACTTCATCCCAATTCCCATTATGAACTTCATCCTCAAAATATTTCATGTTAAAGAAAAATCCTGACTCCTGCTCAAGCCTTTTTCAAACATAAAGTATAATCAATTAATTAGTCAAATCAAATGTGGTAACCCAAAAAAAAACATTATACTAAAAATAATAATAAGTTAAAATAATAGAACAAAAAAACTTAGCCCCCACTTGTGAACAGTCTCTTTGAACTTTTCCTCATCCAGAAACTGCAAGATCAAGAACACCAATTCCCTACTCAGAGATGACATCTTAACCACACTAAAATCTGCAACACTGAACTAGATCTGCAAAAATATAATTCAAAAAAGTCAGAAAATTTGCAACAAGGGTAGGTTATAAAAATAAATATTAATTAATAAATAATAAATGTTAAATAATAAATAAATAATAATTAAAATAACTTAACAAGAAAGCATTTATGGAAAAGAAGAAAAAAATAACCTTCTTTATTTGTAAAAAATAACTAAAAAAAGAAAATTGATGTGATTTTGTTGGCCAAACAAAAACTAAGAAAAAATGGAACACCCATTTGACTCTTTCTCTTTCTCTCTCTAAATTCTCTCTCTCTCTCTCTATAAACCCATATGATCAAACACATAAAAAATGAAACTTTAATCCATGATGAAGATGCATGAACCTAAAGTGTCAACCCCAAAAAATCAAAAAAAAAAACATTTTTTTAAATAAAAAAACGAAAAAATAAATAAAAATAAAGTTTTTAACTTTAAAGGGTACAGATTCGGAAGCATGAATGAAAGAGAGAGAAACTGTGTTTTTGTTTTGTTACCTTTGCTTCAAAGACCGAACATGAGGAGAACAACAACAACAAAGAAAACTCCGAATATGTAACCAAAGTACCAAACCCACAACACAAAGTTTCAAGATTCTTAAACACTTTCTCTCTCCTCACAGATATGGACTAATCTACACTTTCTCTCTCTAGAAACTCCTCTAAATCTATATTTATAGAGAGAGAGAGAAGGGGACATTTGAACTTGCAGAAATAGGTTGTTTTTTTATAATGTTTGAGGGTGATAAGGGAAGGTGGTTATCAATATAGATTAACGAGTTTCTGATAAGTAGTGGATAAGGTATATGATAAGATACTTTGGTTATATAAGAAGTGCAGTTATTGTGGGACCCACTAAGCCGGCTTCGGTTTTGCATAAACAATCGGCTCGGAATCTCGAGCTAACAACTGTCTTTCAGCTTCGGGCCGTGAGTTTTTTTCCTCTGATGATGCAATATGGTGAGACCCCACTAAGCAATTAATATTTTTAGGGTTTTGTTAAACGAGTGTCGTCAGATATTTTTTAAGCATTTTTAATGAAGAAATTAAAGACTTTAATTTTTAATATAATAAATATATAAATTTTGATAAAATTTTACCACTTTAAATGTTTAAAGAGTGTTTCGGAAACCGTCGTTAATATTTTTTATATTTTTAATTGAAATCGTGTTTGGTAATTGATGTTTGTCAATCTAATATCGACTCGACATTTGTGTATTTGATTATATTCGATTCAATTAAATTTACTTATATCAAATAAAAACAAAGATTGTTTTATTTAGATTTATCAAATAATCAATGTACCTGATCCATATTACACAACGGTTATATACATCATTTATTTCGTCTTTTTCGCTAGTTTGTTTATCCATTTTTAAACATTTATTGTATAGGTCGGGGTTTGAACTTCGAACATTACATATATTATACATTGTCCTTATCAACTGAGTTCAGTTTACGATGGCATTTTTTTTTTACAAATCACAAAGACATTTTTAAACATCTTTGTAACAACCCTCTCTTTGTCTCTATATTGTAAAAAAAATAAAAATAAAAAATTAACGAAAAATATTTGTACACATACAAATATCATTTCTCTTATTTTCTAGAAGAAAAAAAAAACATTTCTCTAATTTAACGGTGGGATGTGGATCTTGAATGAAGGTGATGATGAGTTGGAGATTTGGACGGTGGAGATTGAAATAAATTTTGAGTTGATGAGAAAGGGACTTTTACTGGGTTCAGATCCCCGTTTCTGTAACGACAAAGTTTTCTTCGAATTGTTTGACCTTAGAGTTTGATGAATATTACGTGAATTGCCATTACGAGATGCGTTTTTATCACGTGATACTACTAGTATTACATAGGAGTAGTACAGGTCATGATTGCGATATGTATGAGAGGAGAAATTGAGAAAGAGATATCTGTAGAAAGAGATAAGAGATGTATCGTGAGATTATGAAAGTTTTTAAAGTGTTGAAGTGAAATGAATTAAATGTGTGGTCGGAGTGGTGTGTAGGTTGTTGTCCTTGTCATGTGTCTACGTCTCACTGACCCTCTTCTTCGCATACGCGTTTCGATCTCAAATATAAACAAAATAATAGTCTATTTATTGCTACATATTAATATGAATATTATTTATTTAGATTGAAATAATGAAAAAAAATTAAAATGAATAATTTTAGGTTAAAATTTGACTTTCATTCAAATATAAAAATTGCACAAAGAACATGGAGAAAAAACTAACGTCGACTTATTTAAAAGGGAAAAACTTATGTTTTGAAGAAAACATTATTCATAAAACATCAACTTTAAAAAATTTATTGTCAATAAATTTTAGTTTAACTAACAAAAATTATGAAATTGTTAAATATGATATCATGATCAATATTCAAACATTAACACCGCTATTTATTTATGAGTTTATTATAATTTTGTTATTTTGTTTATCCGTAAAAAAAAATTCATTGCTCTTTTATTTTTGTGATGTAATAAATAGTTCTCTTGTGAGGTATGGCTCTTTTAGTCAACATGGATTTAAATTCTTTTTAGCAAGTCTTTTTGTTTTTTTTACACTTTAGCAAGTCTTGTACGATACTTTGAAGAATGCACTTAATTTATGTTTTTATATTGAAAAAATAACTATATTCAACGGCATTTCTTAATTGATGGGATAATGGTGACTCTCTCTTATAGTAGTAATTTTTTTCAGTATGAATCTTTACTTATAATTGAATGCGGTTTAATTTGTCAAAAATTGAATGCTGTTTCAAAAATAATTCTACATATATTGAAAATAAAAGTAAATGAGAATAATAATTAAAACAGAAAATCTTTATAATAAATGTTAATTGTTGTAATAAATAAATAGTCTACATAAATTTGACCAAAAAAATTTGAGAGTAGCATACGTTGTATTAATCTGAAGATAACAAAGAGTAAATACGATTACCATTTATATTTTTATTTTAAAAGGATAGAAGGACAATGCAATTAGATTATTTTTTCCTCCTAAAACAACAATAATTTATAAAGGAGTCAAATATATTCTTTAGGAGGAAAAGGAAATATGTTACCTCTTTCATATACGTGTATTATTTATTTTTTTACTTTTTTTAATTCATCAACGTCAGCTACGTGGCACCTCACTAATGGGATGTGGGTGTCACGTCAGCAAAGATCAAGTCAACAATGAGGTGGGGGTCTAAAACTGCCAAAAAATCAAAACATAAGGGTCTGTTTTGTATTTAAATTAGTTATGGGTCCATAACCGCAACTTTTAAAAAGATAGGGGTCCAAAAGTGCAATTAAGCCATTTTTTTTAGAGGATGATCTGATATAGGTTAGTTACTAAATTATTTCTGTAAATATATATTTGATATAATAATCTCACATAAAAAATATACATATATGCGTTAATATAGTACGACCACTTAATTAAAATGTTTAGTTGAATTGTGTCTCGAAAGCTCATCAGTATTAAACGAACATTCATAGTCAGCGAAAGTTGAAATTGTTCTTCAAATAGATTTTTATCCAATAGTTGAAGTTAAGTCTATATATTTGCATTCCTAAAAAAAAAAAGTCTATATCCTTTAAAAAAAAAAGTCTATATATTTGCAAAGTATGAGTCAACTCTTCCTGAGTTGTACCATCCTTCGTTGGATAACAGTACTATTGATTAGTATATTTATGTTGGGGCTTACAAAGTTAATCTATTGCATGGCCCCTCAAAAATCGTCCCTATCAATAGAGTGCTTAAAATGATTATGTGTACATAAAATAATGATGGCACAAACGGTAGAGTTCGATCATTGATGCTAAAACAATTTGGAAATGCCTTCCCCACTATCCTCTCTTTTATTTTATTCTGTCTCCCTCCTACCAATAACAGTAACATAATGAATTCTCTCGTTTAAATTAAAAACTGCTAACAAATGCTCAGTTTGGATCTGTCAAAAAAGAAAAAGAAAATTCAATCTGGATTATTGTCCTTCGAGGTGATGATTATCCTAATTAAGTTTTGCACGTACATTTTAGTTGCATCTATTCAAATTTTTTTGAAAAGCTAAACTAAATTATATTAACACCTCAAAAGAGTTCTTCCTAGCACAAAACGCTAAGGAAATGACATCAGAGTTAAGAACAATATTTACAAAAGTCACTTGTACAAAGCTAAAAATCAGAAAAGAAACTCTTAGCCTATGTCCAATATGGTAAACGGACTAAGCCACCACCCATGGTAATTGAAGGAAAGAGAAGTATACTTCGCCTTCAACCACGTAAAAACAAGAAACTTAATCTTGTCTACCACCTGATTAACGGAGCATTCTTTGACATTAAACAGCCTATTGTTTTTTTCCTTTCCTATTTCCCAAACTACAGCAAATCAAATGACCTCCAGAATAGAACGGTGCATCTTTGTGGTACCACCACCACAGCCAAACTGATTAAAATGATCCGGCACCTGAAAAGGGGCAGCCACTGACAAGCCTAACCACCTATGAATGAAGTGTCAAACAGTTCCAAAAAAATTACAATGAATAAATAAGTGATTTGATGATTCCAAAAAGCCACAACCAGACACGCACAACCTAGATGCGTGGTCGATAACACTTGCATCTACTCAACTAATCCTTAAATGTTTGTCAAAAAGAACAAATCCTTAGATACAAATCTCCAAAAATTATATTTTTCATCAAATAAAAGTTTAAGTTACCTTCTTAAAAAAAAAAAAATTTCCGTATTTTAA
>Ga0209282_1000411_pt1 | contig 21000 bp, 9 predicted proteins | sample Mtrugardesep15_FD_187529 | JGI IMG/M metagenome (GOLD analysis project Ga0209282, IMG submission 187529) | Root nodule microbial communities of legume samples collected from California, USA - M. trunc garden sep15 (SPAdes) (version 2) | ecosystem: Host-associated > Plants > Roots > Nodule...
ACAACGACTAAGTCAACAATGGGGTGGGGGTCCAAAACTGCCAAAGAATCAAAACATAAGGGTATGTTTTGTATTTAAATTAGTTAGGGGTCCATAACCGCAACTTTTAGAAAGATAGGGGTTCAAAAGTGCAATTAAGCCTTTCTTAAACAATGCCCTTAAAACAAATTGGTAATTTCATTAAAATATTATAAATAAATAATATGTAATAAAAATGAAATAAATAAAATTTTCACTAATATTGGTGAAACCCTTTCATGTAAAGCTGTCAAAACTGGCTGGGCCGTACGTGCTGGGCCGTACGGGCCGACCCGTTTAGCTCGATTAATTTTAGGGCTTGGGCCTTAAATATTGAGCCCGAATTTTAAAAGGGCTTTTTAGCCCGGCCCTAAAAAACCCGGTACCCGTTAGGGCTAGCCCGAACGGGCTACGGGTAGCCCGTTAGCCCGCATAACAAAAAAAATTCTATAAATTATATATAATTTTTTAAATAATTCTTTACTTAGTTGATTATCAAAGTAAAAAATAAAAGTAAAAATTCAATGAATTAACACATATAAATGTAATATACGGGGTCACACATCCTCAATTCTAGGAGAATGGAGGGAATATGACCTCGCTGGTCATTGGGCTTGTTGCATTTTGTAAGATTATAAATATCAAGATGAAAACACACTACAATACTACCATGCAACCCTTCCATTTCTTGTGTCGGTACCTCCTCGCATTCATTTGTGAGGAGAATATTTTTTAGATTTCGTAAAGGAGTAAAGCTAAGCTTCAACACTCAAAGCCATGTGTAATGAAACTTGGCCTCTTCTATGAGGAAGCAAAACCTTCAATTCCATGTGCAGTGAAAACAAATCGAAGGCAATGAGAGCACTGTTCGTAATTAGTCAGCCAGGAACAAAGCATTTTGACCATGTTTTCACTTTCATGTGAGTTGTTTGCTCAACCAGAAAAAACATCAGCAAAAGCTTTTTTCACAATGTTAGATTTGTTATATGGATCAAATGAAAATATGATATGATATTATATATAAATCATGTTCAATGACTAATCGATTAAAGCTAAATCTTTTTTAGCAATTTGGTTTAAACGTGTTTCTTAACCCTTTTTGGTTTCTTACTAAAGCTGTTAAGGTCTTCTCATTACATAAGCCTCGCATTTCCTTTTTGAAGTGTTCATTCTTAATTATCTCATTTTTGTGTATCAAGTCATTCATTATAACAGTTTCCTTATCTTTTTTTGAATCTTATAAATTAGTTTATTTTGCATCTGAATCTGTTATGTACAAGCATACATGTAGTGGAGGCAATATTAAAGATTGAAGTTGTGAACATTTCAAGATAAAGAAGCTTTGAAAGATTAGTAATGTGGTGAGTTGGTAGATGTATAAAATTGTTCCGAGTTAGAATTATTGTATGTTTGGATGTGCAATTGTGAACATTTATGTGCGTCCCTATGTTCTTTCCAACATGAGTTTGTAGAAGCGACAAATACAAGCTTCCACGTAAAATATGTATATGATTAGCTAATCACTACAAATTTATATTTCTTAAATAAAAGACTTAAATGTAATTTTAAACCCTCTATTTAGGTAAAACCGTAATTGTTGTCTCCCATTTTTGAAAAATTTGATGAATCCATGATTTAACCATCCAATTTGATATTTGGCTTGTTCAAAAAACAAAAAAACAAAAAAAAAATAATCCAATTTGATAATGTAGCAATGAATTGTTAACTACTAGCCTCTTGTATCATTTTGAATTATATTTTCACTTTGTATGCTTGACTATTTCTCATTTCAACACCCCATGTTTTTTTTAAGGGTAACATTCCATGTTTTAAAACACGGCAATTAGACATTTCATTTAATAAGGACCTCAACTTATTAAGGACTCAGATTGAAGGAAGAGAAAAAATGAGTATCTATTAGTTATCGACAACTATATAAGTATTTTTTTTAACAACTAACGAGTTTCATGATCAAAATAAAATAAAAAAATAGATAAAACTTGCTCTCTTCAATTTCTTTTTATTTATACTATAAATACACACATTAAAGTACATATTAGTGAGACTTATTTAAAAACTCTTTAGTTTACTATAATTGAAGTCATTGCGTCTTTATCCGTACATCTATTTAAAAACTTTTGAGTTTACTATCATTATTCATTATCTAAGACGACCAAAACTATATTTAAGTTGCTATAAAAAAATCAGTAGTCAACAAAATGAAATAAGATAAACAAAACTTAAGAAGCAGAGGGGATATGACCTCGTTCATCATTGGGCTTTGTTGATTTGTAAGTGAAGCAGTCGTTTCTTTTTATAACAATAAAAACATCAGAAATTCATGCATACATTACAACTAGCAAGTAACTTTGTACGTGTAATATAGATGAACAACTATGCCTCCTTATCTATCTCTCCAACAACGATATACCAATTAAACAAAATATAAAATCACTTCAACTTTAAAACTAAAATTGTTTCGCTTCATTGTGTTATGTTTTACTTTGGCTGACGTGTTTTGTTTCTCTTGACGGAAAAGGAGAAAAAATAGGATTATCACTAAAAATTAAGGCTAGATGGTAGTTATACTATGTGAATGAAGAAAATAAAACTAAAAAGACGAAGTCCCATTGTTTTATTTGTCTGTTTTTGTGGTGCTACCGTTTGCTTTTTTATTGAATAATAATAAATCCTATACGTAGTCTACTAAAGTATCAATCTTTGTATTTGTCAAAAATAAAGTAACTTAATCTGCTACATTTGGATACAACCGGTCATATGAGAAATCACTAATTGAAAAATTAAGTTAGTTACAGCATAAATAAAATTCTTAAATTCTTAAATGGATCTCACATAAATAAAGACCCTTTGACAAAGTTTTAAATAGGTCTTATCAATAACTCAAGATCTTAAAACATTCCTTAATAAAAATACCAACTAGGTACCAAATCTTAAACAGTTAAAACCTCATCATTTAAAATGGTCTTAATTATTAAAAACAAAAATTTGAAGTGATATTTTTAAGCTGTATTATCATTAGTTATATTTCCCCAATTTTTCGTTCCAATTTATACCGATGCTTTCACATCAAAGATAAATAAATTGGAAACCAGAAATTGGAGGAAAAATGACATTGATAATCACATGGCTCCTTGATAAATAAACCACAGGGTCCTTTCTTTTTATAACGTTAAAAGCTTACTATACCCTTTGGACTAGTCGATGTAGGCTCTACAAATACAATACCAGCCAACCCTTCTATTTCACACAGAGCCTTCTGTTAGAACAAGTTTTCACTTACTTAACTCATTTTCATCCCAAAAACAGCAATAAAATTACTATATGTTCCATTTGTGCATCAACAATGTCTTCTTTTAATTCCCTTGTCCCTTTAATTGATTTACTAAAAGGTTAGGATTTCTGTTGTTGTTGGATGTAATAGTGGACGAAAATGTGTAACAAAATATGAAGATATGTTGGAAAATAATTATCCGATAATACAAGTTAGGACTTGCTTTTTGCTTTTTGGCGCAATGCAAAGAGATTCATCTAGTTATGTAAGAACAAAAGTGAGTCCGAGAGAAACTTGTCCTCCTTGGAAACTGGTAGTATAATGGAAATGACATCCGTTGGCTCACATTTATGCTATAACTACGCTGTAATTGTGGCGTATTAACCTTCAATACAGTTTTGTGGGAAAGCCGGTGTGATTTTAATGGTTTGATGTGGAGTTCATTTGTTGTGGTCTGCTTTTCAAAGCCAAAACCTTGCACAGGCGAAGGGAATATTGTAGCCGCTGCCATCATCGACATCAAAATTAGCATGCTTAAACCTAGTCCTTGTCTAATATTGTGAAACATTTTTCCCGGCAACAAAAGATAGTGGTAAACATGTTAAGATTGAAATGTCAATAGAATCCAATAGTGATGAATGGAAACTTTAAGGACTACATAAATCAATAACATTTGAAGACTCACTTACAGAACATCATCCAATTTAGGTACCAAGAATTCAGACGCAAAACACATAGGCATTTTAATTCTTTTAGTCTAAAGATAGGCTATTAATATTATACTCAAAATAGGTTAAATTGTCTTCTTTACAATATTAAGCTTAGTTCTTTTATCGATTCTTTATAGGTAGGCAGCGTTAACTCGACTGTTTTAAAGTAAAATGCTATGTATAACATACTCTTATGAGTATCACACTTTCAAATTTACTAATGAAGAAAAAAACATCATTATCTATTGAAATGTCATAAAAGGTGATGTGACACAAACAAAAAAAAACCTAAATATGTTCATGATAAAATTATGTAGTATAAAGAATACCATGAAAACTTTATACGTTGAGAATTAGAAACTATCTAACCAAAGATGAGTTTTCATTTGATTTTTCTATATTCTGCATATCAAAAGCTTCAATCTCTTCTATCAATTCATCCAATCTTGATTTGGGCATATCACTAAAATGCTTGGAATTTGAAGGTGCCGCATAATTTTCACTGTTGCTCACCTCTAAGTCTTCAAGATAATCTTCCTTGCGCAACACACGCCAACCACACTTCTTTATCTTGCAACCCTCCACTTCCACTTCGAAATGCAACAAACTGTTTTCCCTGAACTCTGGGTTCCGATGCTTGCTAAAGCATTCGCATGGACTTCTGTTCCCCTCTTAGGTGTCTTCGAATGTAAATAAAATCACCACTCACAACCATTGTGAACAGGTACAGTTCATTGTTTGCTCCTGAACTTGTGAAGAGAGTTAAGGATTTGCCATCTTCATGTTCCGAAGTATCCAAGTTCCAACGCAGGCGCATGTGTCTGGTACGAGTGTTTATCGGAAAACACAGTGCACAAATTAAACCAATAATAATATTAATGTTGATGGTATTTCTGAACCAAAAAAGTGATGTTCTCCCAAACCTGGTTTGGTATTGTCAAGCTGGTTTTCTCTGGCCAGAAAGCCTTCATCAATTTTCTCCAAGGCCACAAATACAGCAACTGCCCATCCATCACTTGAACAACAATCATTAGGGATCTCCACCGTTACTGATGCAATTGAGTCCACTTCTGACACATGTGACGAAGTCAAGGGATACAAATCCTGATTATCCAATCTTGAAGGGATTTCCATGTATACAGGATAACTGCCATCAACCGTCTGTTGCAAAAACAGCAGAAGTTCATGCATATATTACAAATAGAAAGTGACTTTGTGCATGTTTAATATAGATGGACAACCTTTCTCTATGCGCTTCCTTATCTATCTCTCCAACAAAGATACAAAATTTAAACAAAATATAAAATCACTTCAACTTTAAAACTAAAATTGTTGCTTTTTTTTTAAACATCATATTATTCAATCTACACCGCACAAGAAGGACGGCAAAGTAAAAGACGAAACTAAAACGGGCACCGTAAATATGCGGCTACCCAAACCCAACAAACGAAAACACCCAAAAAACTCCCAAAACACACGAAAACCGAAACAAGCAACAAACTAAAATTGTTTCTCTTAATTGTGTTATGTTTTACTTTGGCTGAGGTGTTTTGTCTTCTTTGAAGGGACGTAAAAGGAGAAAGGAAACGTGGAAACCTGATTTCAATGTTTTGAAACACATACCTGAGTTACAGGTGAGAGAAAGAGTTCTTTGTTGCTTGATTCAAACAGCCTCTATATATTAATTTCCTTTTGAGTACAAGCATACATGTGGTGGAAGCAATGACACAGGTTGAAGCATAGTCACACAATTTGTTAACTCTCCTAGGAACCGCGTACCAATTCGTACGAACCGGTTCACCATTCGTTAGCGTATTGGTACTTGACAATTCGCCTATGAATTCTCTAAAACAAGAGTACCAGCGAACCATCCATTCCCACACAAAAGATATAAAAAATTTAGACTAATTCACTTCAATACTTAGGACTTTGAGATTGAAAGTAATTACAACACAAGTAATCACAACTTTCTTCGAAAAATTAAACATCACTGGCACACTATTTCAATGTACTCCAGTACACTTGGCAGTGGATAGATGCTTTAGAGAATGGATGTGTTGGAGATTCTATTTATAAGACTTACTTACCTTTCAATGTTTGAAAACTTTCCGACGTGGGACATGTAATTTTTCTATGTTAGATAAAACCTCTCTATGAAACATCACAAAGTCCATCTTCCTTAGGTCTGAAAGGATAAAAAAAGTACGACGAACTCATAACGTACCGACTATGTATACCCCCACGTACCGAAGTCTTTGAAAGTTACGAACCACGTACCCGAACCCGTATCACGTACCGAAGCGAATGGCGAATCGTGTGACTATGGGTTGAAGTTGTGGACAGTCTTCAAATTCAACATAGCGAAGCTTTCAAAGATTAGCAAATTCGGTAGTGGGTAGGTCTATAAAATTATTCCCGGAAAGAATTAGTCTCTCCAATGATGATAAGCCATTAATATAACAGGGAATCGAATCATCAGTGAGATTGCAATAGCTCAAATCCAAAACAGTTAATGAGGAAAGACCTGAGAAAATAGAAGGCAATATTAAACCTATGTGAAAATTGTGGTTCATCCCGAGTTTCAAGGTCCGTGCACAAGCTAGCTTTTACAATCTATACGGAAGTGACAATGGATCATGAATTTTTATTTCTGGTGAAGGTTTTTTCGTTTACACCTCCTCCATCTCTATTAGGTATTTATTACAATACCGACTATCTTGCAGGTTAGAAATTATATTTATTTTGTCTAAGTGTATGTAAATTTTATCATTGTTATTGATTAAGATTACCAAATGATAAAATTTACAAACACTTAGCCAAAATAAATATAATTTCTAACCTACAAGATAGTCGGTATTGTAATCAATATCGGACAGAGATGGAGGAGGTGTAAACAGAAAAACGTTCACCGGAAATAAAAATTCATGATCCATAGTCACTTCCGTGTAGATTGTAAAAGTTAGCTTGGGCATGGACCTTGAAACTCGGTATGAACCACAATTTTCGGACACACGAAAGGTTTTGAAAACATATGGCAGAATCAAATCTCGTCCAGAGTTGGAACCTGGCCAACCACATCCTTTAGAGATAACCTTTTGAGATTCTCTAATTGAAATAATGAGGGATCAAATTCTTCAATAGCAGTTCTACTCAAGTTCAGATCCTCCAAAGCCGTGTTTTGTTTTATACCATCTGGCAAGCTACAAATTTTTTAACATCCCGATATGTTGAGAATTTTGAGAGACTTCAGGTTACTAATGCCGTTTGGAAGGCATAGTATTTTTGCAATGCATTAAATTAAGGACTGACATGCTTGTCATAGTTTTCCCAAATATAGGAAGTCTTGAAACGTCTGAGCAGTTATATAGAACGAGCATTTTCAAGGAATCCATTTCCAATGTCCTTGGAAAGGTTTTAAGATTTACACACCCTATCAAGCTCAATATCTCAAGATTTTTGTGATCTTTAATAGATTGGTGAACTTCAACAAGTTCTTCACAGTCATTAAGATACAGCTCTTCCAGGTATGGAACTCCAGAGATATTTGGAGTTTGACGTAGATTTTTGGAATCACCCAAATCAATTACTTTAAGCTTTCCAAAATACTGAACAAGACAAAGGATAAATAGATAAGTATTAGAAAATCCTGGTCTAATAATAATAAGTTATGAAACTCTTATTTGAAGCTTCTTACCTGAGTTCCATTCCACAGTTGTTTGACTTTACTATTGACCATTTGTAAGTGAACAAGCTTATCCAGTTGAACTCTAAGTGGTAGGGTATTCATTGGATATCCCCACCATACAACTACTCTTAGTGAGCTGGAAAGACATTTCAGACCAAGTGAAAAGATGCATAACACATAATATAATGAGTAACATAAGATTGTTAATAGCATATGTCCTAGTTAGTTATAAATATGGCGACCATATTTCTTCTACTTTAAAATACTATTACCATTCTCATTTATATTGCTTCTAATTGAGAAATGGATTAATTGTTAAAATTATAATGTGTAACATATCATTTTAATTTTTAGTCTGATAAAATAAATAAATAAGTAAACGTTATTACAACCACATAACACGGAAATCTCAATCTAACTAGTTTAATTAAGGCTCTATTAGAACTGCAGTCCCAAGGCACGTTCGCACCAGTAAAAGACGCACGGTAAGTGAATTACTTACTCAGTTACAAGTATGCACTTCATAGGGTTAGCACTAGTCGTTGATATCTCATCTTATGGCATTCATATCTTATTGTTCACATCAGCATCAATGTATATGTTTTGGTTCTGAACTTCTTTCCTTTATGTTGATGTCCCATTCCTAAAATCTTGCCAGTTTTAACTGCCGTGAAGTTCCTGTCAAAACTATTGTGCTTTAAGAAGGAAAATAACTATAAAATGAAATTTATTACAAATCCCCATTAGAATGATAGAGAGAAAAAAATGAAATAATATTGTATAGAATACAAATAAGAATAAAATTGGTAAACGGCAGAATGTCTCTCATCTAGTTAAGTTAAACAAAAGTGGCTCTGAGAGAAACTCAACCTCCTTGGTGGTTGGTATGTTGGAGATGACAACCGCTGCCTCACATTTCTGTTACGATGATTGTGTTGTAATTGCGGTTTATTGACCTTGAGTACAGTATCATTGGATGAAATCCAACGTGATTTTAATAGTGTATTAGTTATCGTCTCAATTGTTGTGGTGGGCTTTTTGAAGTGCAAACCATGCATAGGCGCACGGAATACTGTAACCCCAACCATCACTGATATCAAAGCTAGCACACTTAAACCTAGTCCTTTCCTGATATTGTGGAATGCTTTCCCCTGAAATATAAGAATAGTGATATACAAGTTAAGATTGTTATGTAATTAAAGTCCAATAATGGCGACCAAAAATATTAAGAACAATTTAACTCTTTCAAGAAAATTTCCAGAGATTTAATGTTATTTCTATTGGATAATACTAGGCCACAGAAAATGAATGAGAATAAATAAGCATTACAATATGATTTCTTCATAAGTTAAGGGCTACCCTATTTTAGTGTTTTAGGCTGTATAATTTACAAGACCCGCTTTTCAGGTCATCGTCTAATTTAGGTACTCTCGGTTTAGACCCGCTTTTAGGCAGTCTATGTTATCATGCTAGTTGTTAGTTTGACCATAACATCAGCAGCTAAGGTTTTTTTCACTATATGACATTTGCCATATATATGGATCACATGGCAATATAATATTCATTTATGAAGTAAGGGTAATGACAGCTTAAGTAAATTTAAATCATTTTTACAAATTTGTTCTACATTAGTTTTTGGACCCTTTTTCAGTCTCTAGCGATTGGATTATTCATAGTACTGTCTGTCCTTCAAAAAAACGTTTTACGTTGTTATGATCACATGCTTAAATTATCTTAGGTGACACTATCGTCTTTCTGATAATAGTTGTCACCTTAATTTTTTTTATTTCGCAACTTCATTTTTATTATAATATTCTCACTCTACAGTATGAAGCATAATACTTTCAAGGGTAATTAACTAGAAAATAAAAAGGTGTCGTCAATTATTGTGAAAACATTGTGAGATGTGAAACGCAGGGTGAAAATAGAAGTATCAAATGAGTTTTAAAATTAGATTTGGATAAACTTAAGATGTATGGATAATATCATTAAAATAAAGAGGTCATTTCATGCTATTATTAGAAGGTGACTTACCAAAGAGAAGTTCTCATTAGACCTTTCTATGTTCGACGCATCCAAAGCAGTAGTATCCTTCCCATTAGATTCATCCAGAGATGATTTGTCCATACCAGCTGAATGCCCGGAATCGGAAGGTGCTACAAGTCCACTTCTATTCATCATTTGCAAGTCTTCCATATAGTCTTCCTTGCTCAACATACGCCACCAACATTTCCTTATCTTGCATCCTTTCACTTTCACTTCGAAACGCAACGAACTGTTTTCATTGAACTCTGGCTTTCTATGCTTACTGAAAGGTTCGTGCATTGACTTCCAGAGCCCTCTTTGGTGTCTCCGTATGTATATAAAATCACCACTCACTACCATTGTGATGAGATAAAGATTATTATATGATGTTGAACCTGCAGAGAGTGATAAGGAGGATCCATCTTCAGGTCCTAGAGTATCGAAGTTCCAACACAAGTGCATATATCTGAACTGAAAACCTATCGCAGCTTCCTCTGAATCCTGTGGAACTTCAGCTTCTAAGGCCACAAATACAGCCACACTCCACCAGTCACTTGAAAGACAATCATCGGGGATATCCACTGTTACTGATGCAATTGAATCAAAATTTGACACATACAACAAGTTCAAGGGAAAAAAATTCTGATTATCAAATCTCGATGGGATTTTGAAGTACATAGGATACATGAAATCAAACATCTGAAACAATGTAACTTTTTTTATTAACTACAATAGATGAACATGCATACATTATAAAATGATAAGTGGCTTTTTGTGTCTAATGTAAGAAAAAAATTATAGTTTGAAGATGCACATACTCGAGGCACAGACGACTGGAATTCTTTGTCGCGTGATTCTAACAGCTTCCTTATCTTTTGTGGATCTACTGCATTAGCTTCCTTTGCATCTGAATCTGTTACATACAAGCGTACATGAGATGGAAGAAATGGTAAAGATTGAAGCTGTGTGCAATCTTCCAATTCAAAATAACGAAGCTTTGAAAGATTAGCAAGGTAGTCAGTAGGTAGGTGTACGAAATTGTTCCCACTTAGAATTAGTATCTCCAATGATGATAAGCAATCAATATCATGAGGAATTGAATTATCAGTGAGATTGCAATAGCTTAAATCCAATTCAGTTAATGAGGAAAGGCCCGATAGAAAAGGGGGTAAAGTTAAGTTAGCTGTTTGAGTAGGGAAAAGGCTGAACTTCTTGCCAAAAGGCAGATGAAAGTCCCAGCTCGAATTCGACGCTGGCCCACTACAACTTCTCAAAGATAATCGTTTGATATTTTCTAACTGAAGTAGAGATGGATCCAATTCTCTAATAGCAGTTCTGCTCAAGTCAATGTCCTCCAAAGCCTTGTTTTGATTTATACCATCTGGCAAAGTACAGATTTTTGAACATCCTGATATGTTGAGAATTCTGAGAGACTTCAGGTTACTAATGCTGTTTGGAAGGCATAGAAGATTTTTGCAATTCAATAAGTTAAGCTCTGTAATGCATGTCATATTCTTCCCAAAATCAGGAAGTCTTTCAATGTTTGAGCAGTCAGAAAGAAATAGCATCTTCAAGGAAAACATTTCCAATTTCTTTGGGAATGTTTTCAGATCTACACATCCCATCAAGCTTAATATCCTGAGTTTTTTGTGTTGTCTGATGGATTGGTGAACTTCGACAAGTTTTCTACAATCATTAAGATACAACTCTTCAAGATTTGGGATTCCTGAGATATTTGGAGTTTGACGTAAATCTCTGGAGTTACTCAAATCTATTACTTTCAACTTTCCAAAATGCTGAACAAAAAAAAACCAAGAAACAGATTATCATTTGAAAATCCTTGGTCAATACTATAAGTTATATAAAGGCTCTTAACTAAAAATTCTTACCTCATTTCCATTCCACAACTTTTTAACATTACCGTTGATCAATTGTAAATATACAAGCTCATCTAGTTGAACTCCAAGTGGTAGAGCATTGAGTGGACATCCCCACCATACAAGCACTTTTAGAGAACTAGAAAGACATTTCAGACCAAGGGAAAGATGTAAATCACATAATATAATGAGTAACCTAAGATTACTCATCTTCGAGAATGCCTCAGGGTCCCAATGTGCTTCATACAATGGTGATGATTTCAAAACTATAACTTGTACAGCTTCAGTTCCCTAATAAACAATAATTTTCAGATAGGCAAGAGAATATACACGGAACACATTAAAAGTGGTGTAACATTAAATTTGGCAATTACCTTGTTTTTTCTCAGCACATGATCAATATCTTCCACAGACCACAGTCTACTTCGTCTACCAGGATCATTAGGGGATTCTTGAAAAACTATTGTTTTACCCATTTCTTCAAGCATATCATGCATCCGGATAACTCTTCCATCAAAGCTTACTAACGATTTCTCTATCAGAACATTTATTCCAACTGTTGGGTGAAAGCCGCAATTTTCTAATATTTGTACGACTTTATGTTTGTACCATCCTTTAAAAAAGCAGGCAATATCTAGAAATATGGTTTTGTGTTCATCTTCTAACATGTCATAGCTTATTCTAAGTTTGTTTAGGATATCATCATGTGGAACTTGTTTAATCTTGATTAAAGCATCTTCCCAATCAGATATACTTCTTCCACAAAGAAAAGAACCCAACACTTCAAGAGCCAAAGGAAGGCCTCGAGCATATTCGACAACACTTTCTGACAATTTCACATAACCCTCTTTAGGTGCATCTTCTTTGAATGCTTTTTCACAAAAAAGTTGAAGGGATTCACTTTTATTTAAAATTTTACTCTCATACATTTCAAACAATACATCATGTGCTATCAATATGTGCTTATCCCTAGTTGTGACAATAATTCTACTACCTCGACCAAACCATTCTTGGCTTCCAGCCAAACTCTCAAGTTGGCTTTTAGAACTTACATCATCAAGGACAAGAAGAACCTTTTTGTTGGATAAAAGGTTTCTCAAGCTATCCTTTCCTTGGCTTAATGTTTCAATTACCATTCCTTTTATGTTCAGATGAGAAAGAATTTTATTTTGTAACTGTTGCAGACCTTGGTTTCTTTCCCCAGAGACCTCTCTTACATTGACAATGAATCAACTTACATCAAACTGGCTTTTGATTTTTTTGAAGAGAGCTGTAGTAAGAGTTGTTTTACCTATCCCCCCCATACCCCATATCCCTATGAAACGAACATCCTCCAATCCTAGCTTCAGAGTTGAATATAATTCTTCCAATCTTGCATCAATTGCAACCAGTCCGTCATTATAGGATGGGAATTTGAGTTCCAGTTTTTTCCATACTTGTGCAATAACTCCATCAATGAGTTCAGTCTCATGTCTGCATAGAACAAAAACCATTACATATAATCAGGTCATAAACTAAAATCTTATAAAATGAAAAGACTAATTTATACAAGGTCAGCTTACATCTATACCTATATATAAAGGGGATACCAAGTTTTGGTTTAGTCATTTTTTCTTACGATTTTACCCTTCCTTTCAACTATTCAATTTACAATTTTGTCATTTTATCCTCAATTAAATAACTGAATTTTTCTAAATGGCTACATATATTTTTTTTACTTCTATTATTTGTTTGAAAAATTATAAATGATAGATCGAGAAAAGCGGTCAGACATGCACTAGTTAAAACATTGTAGGTTCTGTCAATATATGATGTTTACAACCCAAGCAAAAATTAAAGGCATGCACTTACTCATCCTTAGAGTCCCACCCTGACAAATTGGCAACCTCTCTCAATGCATCTCTCCACCTTTGCACCTTCTCTTTGCTTTCAGTAAATTTCTCTTCATGTTTCCTAAAAGCCTCGGCAAAACTTCCCCTTTGATTCCTTACATCAGAGGGATCTACACCGTAAAAGATTGGGAACACATGTTGTCCCAACAACCGTTTGGATTCGAGAATCTTGACTAACTCATCCAAACACCAAGCCGAGTTAGCATAGTTTTTAGAGATTATGACAACTGCTGAGAGTGATTCTTCAATTGCACGGAGGAGATTTTGTGAGATGACTTCACCTCTTGCAAGTTCTTCATCATCTCTGAAAGTTATTATACTCTTACGCACCAAGGATGCATATAGGTGATCAGTGAAGCCTAAGCGCGTGTCTTCTCCCCTAAAACTCAAAAAAACATGATACTTCCATTTTGAGTTTTGTGAACAATCTTCCATTGAAACTGAATAACAATGTGCTAGTTTATAAGATTGAAGCACCTGAAAGTAAAAACAATAAGGCCTAGTTATTCAAAAAGTTACACATATCAGGTTCAAAAGATTGAAGTTGCAGAGACCCAACCTTTGCAGAGAAAGCAATAGTGGTCACCAATATCAGGCTAAAGATGATTTTCGGCTTCAGAATGAATCAACGTCTCGAGAGATGAATATGTGTAAGTTTTCCACACTGGGAGTAGTTTTTCAGTCACTCGTTATAATTAATATATCTATAAAATTCTTGGTCTAGTAAAAACTTGACAAGAAAAAGATAATTGACATTAGAATAATAGACATATTTAAAAGTACATAGAGATTCGTGAGTTTAGCCAAACTAGATATTGGCATTTGTAATCACATGCTTAAGACACTCCTGATCACATGTTTAAGTTAACCAAGCTGTTTATCACTGGGATCACTGGGACCCCTTATAAGTAATCGAACAAAGACATGAAATAACATCTCCAATGAAGAGCCAAACCTCATTTGGAGCTTAAGGAGAAACACATCCAACAAAATTCAGATTAAATCTATAAGCAACAATAGTGTATGCAAGGCAAAAAGGGAAAAGGAATAAAAAAATATAAACACAATGATGCCATCAAAAGCATGGAAAAAAAAATATGGCCCCTATATTTCTACTTTAATAAATAATAGCTTCTTCTATTTTACTTGTTTTCTCTATATAACCTGTGAGTTCTACATCTAATTTTGAATTTGAATTTCATAAATTTAAAATTTGATAGTGTATAATGTTATCTACATTCTTCTCCTGCTAATACAAAAAAGTTTTGGGTGGCAATATTGCTTAGAAATTAGAGTCACAGCCAACATAGGAACAAGTTAAAATCAATATACTAGTTCACCAATATGAAGTATTCAAAATCTGTGGTCATGGAACGAATGATTAAATATTTGGAACAATCGAAATTATAATTGATGGTGTATAATTCTGGGAAGTGCATGTGAAAATCAAGATCATATCCTGAATGTTTTTGATATTTTTACTGAAGAATATGCAGACCAAAAGAACCTGATATAGAAGAGACCAAAATCTCAGCACTTTTCAAGTTGGATGAACTTCGAGGTTCGCCCAAATAAAACAAGTTGGAAGTTGGTGAAAAAAATGAAGCTAAGAACGGCAAGTCAATTGCTCCATAGTTGCTTTAGAAGACTTCCAAGGCTTCAGAATCTAAAGTTTTGAAAGCTGAGAAAACATTTACCCACTAATAGGCAGTAAAATCCTAAATTACTGTAGGAATGGCTTCAGAATCCAAAGCTTTGAAAGCTGAGAAAACATTTGAAAACTGTTTCCAGTCTAATGGTGAACAATTTGATTAAGAAAATGAATTGTCTTTCTTATCAATAACATAAAAAAAAAAAAAAATATGGAGAAAACAAGTGGTGAAATAAATTATATCATCGTGAATCTAGTCACCGGTCACATTAAGTCGCATCTAATCAGCTATATATGTTTTCCACAGTTGACAAATTGGTCAAATGAAATAAATCCTGTAAACCTATAATATGCCCAGAATACAACTGTTCAAATGAATGTATAGCAATTAAAACCAGAAACTCTTTACAAAGTTTGAAGGGAACATACAAAAAAAAAAAACAAGAATTCTAGACTAAAGACCAAGTTCAGTGAGCAGAAGAGTTTGAGGATGTTTTCTTGAAATCTATCTTATCAACCTTAACCTCTCCATCAATTAGTTCATACACATAGACCACAACACGCAGACCATCAATGTCCATGAGGACGAAACTTGGGTTCACGTCATATGTGATGCTGCTATAGGCACCAGTTGCAGAACCTGGATTTATAACCACACCACCCTCATGTTTGTATGCTGTAAACTGATGGGTGTGACCTGTCACAAGGATGTCTACATCAAGCTGCCTCTGCAACATTGCTAGCGAATCTAGGTCTCCCCATGGAACAACCTTCAAAAGTAATAAAAACACCATCATCACGTAGCATAGCAATACATAATGATGCAGAAATTTGGGTCTTCAATTAAGAGGAAAAGCAAAGCAGTTACTTAAAATCCTTATCACTGGTGTGAAAGACGGCTAAGTGGAAACAAATTTAAATTTTTATATCCATCTGATAAAATGTCAAAAACACCATCAATGGAGAGGAAAGGAGGCACTAATTGAACACGTACATGGGCAACATATAGGGTTACAATGAGAAAAATCATTCAACCTAGACTCAGCTGTTCATGGTGTTTCAAGATAAACTATAGGAATGACTTCATATTCTTCCTTGTAGTTTGTTTTTCCTGTTGCCTTATGTCTATAACTTCGATCAAGAAAATGAAAAGTACATTACCTACTAATTGGCAGTAAAATCCTAAATTACTGTCTTGCGTTTAGAATTAGAGTTTGACCCAACTCAACCCCACAAAATCAATTTGTAATGTGAGAAATCTCTTCCATATATAAACACCTTTTCAGACTGTATTATATCTAATGTGAGACTCTCAACATTGTTCATGCCTCCAAATATGTATTATACATGAAGTGGTAAAATAACTTCAGAGGTAAACAAGAATCAAACCTGATGACCATGGCAAAGTCCAAGCTTAAATTGACCGATTGTTAGTGTTTTAGTCTCTGGATATTTCATCTCTTCGTCATACTCGCCACGAGTTATATGTAAGTCTGGACAAAGAGTCTTCAAGTAGTCATGAACTTCCTGAGCATAATTCACATAAAATTTAGGTTAAAAATCCAAGCATTAAATTTAAATATTCACCCAATCCAAATACCAAAAATGTAATTCACCTAACATGATACAACTCAAAAAAGAAATGCAATCTTAATAATACTATCTAGAATCTTCACTTTGACACCCAATCCCCTCATACCATTTAAAAAAATATTTGAAACCCTCTTAAAGTTTGATTGCAATAAGCATAACTGAAAGAGAATGCAACTAAACAAAGAACGAACAAAGGAAAATTTCCCTATGTTTGTGCGAAAGTTTTAGAAAGTAAACGATAAAGGAAGGAACATAAGTAATATATTTCCAAAATAAGTAACACAGAAACAATCAACTTGGATCAGTATAACTTGTTCCTATAAGACAGAAAATCACACATACTTTAATGCATAAATTTCCAGTGCAAATAATATGCTGGATCTTGCCAGGGACAAGCATGGATTTGAACTTTGCAGGAAGATCAGCTGCTCTGTGGGGCACATGCAAATCCCCTAGGGCCAACACCAGCACCATCCTCGCCAATCAAAATATGAAAGCTCGGCGAATAAAGAACCTAAAGAAACAAAATATCACCCATCAACATAGTATTACTGACTTGCATAAAAAAATTGCCCAACAAAATCTACGTAATTCGTAAACGTTGTTAGTGTAAAGTTGTTTTACTCTTTCAATCAATTATAATGGTCAAATGAAAAAAACAAAAAATAAAAATGTTTTAACTTTAATCATAACTATTTTTAAGAGTTTAGTGGACAATGACAGTGTAAAATAGTTTTACACTATCATCCAATAAGAAACCATCAATTTCATGTCATACATTGTAATTTGGAGGAATACAAGATGTTCATTGTAAAACTATATTACAATATCGATGCATCTTCCATTTTCTCTGTTTTTTAAGACATTCATTTGATTGATTGTGATTTGCTGACAGAGTAAAACTTTTTACACTGACATTAAATAGAATAATAATAACACACATGTAGTCTGAAAATTAGAGTTGCAGAGATTAACACTGACAAAACAAAATCGAAATTCAAGTTGAAGAACTCGTTCTCACAAAATAAAGGATTAAAAATAAAAAAATTCGGCGATCACATCGCGAATCTTGATTGAAATGATAATAGAATTCGATCAGAGAGAGCAAATCAATGGGCAGCTTATTCACCTGATTAATGTGAAGCTGTGGGACTACGCGCCACAGTGGCGATGAGTGGTGGCAGCGGCGGCGAAATGGGAAGCAGGATCAAAAAAGAGTTAAGTTAGTTAGTCGGAACGGAAAATTAATATCCAAAGTCAAATGATTCTTAATCTTTGAGAAATTAACTTTTTTAATAACAAAAGAGTTTTCTATTCGCATCCCATAAATTTCTGGTTACATCCAAAAAAAATTAAAAGTTTTTTATAATACCAAAATTGTGCTTTTATATAAATTTTCTTAAAACTTTAATTTTGTTCATTGTCACTGAGTTTCATCCTCTTTCATCCATAAACTATCAAACAATTTAATGTTCAATCAATTTCTATGGAAGATTAGAGAATGAATCCAAATTTCTTACATCCATACTCGATTGCATATAAGTAAATGAACTTCTTCTTTTTCAATAATGCTAGTTTCAATTTTTTCTTCTTTTTCAACTGTAATGTACGAGGGTTTCAATTTACATTGTTGAGGTTAACTTAAATTCAGTTTAAGTATGTTCATGTAAACTAAGTTTACATGAACCTATTTAAACTGAGTTTACATGACTTACTTAAACTCAGTTTACATGACCTACTTAAACTAAGTTTACAAGATCCTGTTTAACTAACATGATATACTTAAACTCAGTTTACATGAACCTACTTAAACGCGGTTTACATGACCTACTTAAACTCAGTTTACATGACCTGCTTAAATTGAATTTACATGTACATGTTTAAAATAAGATTATGTAGAATCATTGAACAAGGTTGATATGTACACTTAAACTCAGTTTACATGACCTACTTAAACTAAGTTTACATGACCTACTTAAATTGAGTTTAAGTATGTACAGTTAAACTCAATTTACATGACTTACTTAAACTAAATTTACATGACCTACTTAAACTGTTTAAGAAAAATGGGTTTTGGGGTGTAACCAAGAGAGAAGGAAGAGGTTTTTTGAAAATCAAATTTTATGAAAGGGTAATTTTGTCATTTTAAGGTCTAACCATGAATATACGGGGTGTAATTAGAAAAAGTCCAAAATGAAAGAGAAATAAACAACAACAAAAAGGTGTCACTTTTAATTTTAAAATTAAGGCTTAAATACAATTTTGGTCCCTCTATTTTAACTTAATTGAAGTTTTAGTCCCCTTATTTTTAAAACCATTATTTTAGTCCCCTTATTTTGCATTTTTTTTTAGGATTTTTTTAGTCTTTCATCATATTTGATGATTTGTCACTTTCATTAATGACGTGTTAGTGATGGGTTTGTGTGAGTTGGTTAATTCAGTTTCCATATCATTAATAACATTTTCATGTCATTTATAAAAGTTAAAAACACTAATTAAGTTAAAAAAGAATTAAAACAAAAAAAAATTAAAATGAATTAAAACAATAAAATTGAAAAACTCTAAATCCAGTTTTGCCCTAGATTCTCATCGATTGAAGCATTGGCTTTTAAAATAAAATATTTTGTATGTTGGAAAATCGATAAGACCTTCCTCAATGAGTGCTAAGTCATGCAACAATGTCTTGGATTATTCTTTTACTTCAATTGATGATCAACCGCAAACAAGAGCCATATTTTTCCATCAACCTTCTTGTTCTCCCTCAATTGATAACACGTCATTAATGAAAGTGGTAAATCATCAAATGTGATGAGGGACTAAAAAAATCCCAAAAAATGCAAAATAAGGGGACTAAAATAGTGGTTTTGAAAATGAGGATTAAAATTGCATTTAAGCTTAAAATTAAATTAAAAAAATTGTCATTTTGGCAGTGCACTTTTTTTTTTACAGTAATGATAAAGCTAGCGAATTTTTCCCCACAATAAGTTCACGATGTTCCTTTTTCCCCGCTTTGACTAAACTTATAACAACAACTACCCTTTTTATTCCACCAATTACGGAAGTTATATCCCACCACCAATTAACACATCAGCATCATGATTTTTCACAACAAATTTCTTCGCACTGTATAGCAGTGCTCTTTTTTTTTATATCCTAAAACAAATCTTAAAATATAGGTGTAACCAATGGACTCACAAAAAATTACGACTTTTCAACATTTTAATTTTTTTAAACTATTCCAAGTTTCGCATATAAGAATAAAAAATAATCAAATTTTCGTTGGGGAAAATAATTACAAAACAAGATTTTAAGTATGAATGGTGTTCTTCTTTTAAAAAAAAAAGTATGTATGGTGCTCATGACAATTCAAAGTTCAATTTTTCGTTATCGCACGGTCGAATAGACCTAAACTAAAGAATCAATCCAACTGAAATCGAATTTCTTTGGTTCCTAACATCTCATCCAACGATATTGACTATATAAGAGAACGGTCTCTCCACCAACAACATTGGCTATACAAGAGAATGGTCTCTCCAAAATCACAATGTGCATTCATTATGCATCACTCAACCCCAACTCAACTTAGGGTTAAGATTATTTGCATGTACACCACCATATTAAAGAACCTTCACCAACATGGTCAACCGCAATGTAGACATTCCCATCATCTCTTGAGGTCCAGCTCGGATCAAGAATTATATGTTTAAAGAGTTGTCGGACACTAAATATTTATGTATATGTTTTCTAGGAGAACTTCTCATCGTGTTGTAGAAACTAATTATTTTGCGAGACTATATCATCCTTTGTGTTTTTTTTTTAAGTAGTATATCATTGTTTGTTATTGATCACTATAGTTAGACTAGTGTTGGTTAACTTGATGTTTTAAAAAAAAATTGTTGCTTAACTTTGCATTATTATTTTGTACAAAAAATAAAATAAAAAACTTGTGCATTATTATTATAGGCTTAACACATAACTATTCAAGGTAGTCATATTTACAACTCAAAAATAAACTTATACTCATCCTTAAAGAAAACTATACTCCTCACTCATAAGATATGAGAACCAAAATTCTCATACCATTTCGCATGAAGATATTACTACCTTACAACTTATCATGAAAGAAATCATGTAATGGAGGTTAGATTATTATACAGATTCGAGCGTTTCTCGGAAGAGTTAAGAAAATAACTACGAAAGCGACAATAATAACTCAAGAAATTGGAAAAACGAAAACTGTGGAGAAAAAAAAAAAAA
>Ga0209282_1000412_pt1 | contig 20989 bp, 10 predicted proteins | sample Mtrugardesep15_FD_187529 | JGI IMG/M metagenome (GOLD analysis project Ga0209282, IMG submission 187529) | Root nodule microbial communities of legume samples collected from California, USA - M. trunc garden sep15 (SPAdes) (version 2) | ecosystem: Host-associated > Plants > Roots > Nodule...
AGCTTATTTTGTACTTGCACATTGAAGCTTCACCAGTATAATCAATCGAAAATGAAATAAAAGAAGCTTTGAAAAATAATCATTTGAAGAGAGAAACAATTTTCAAAACAGAGCAAACAGAATCATTGATTATGCAAAAGGTTCGAAATTACCAAGAAGCCTCGAAAAGTAGACTGGATGCGGATGGCAGACCATTCCTGCTTGATCACCAAGAAATCTTTGTGTGGAGTTCTTACCACAGCAGCCATTGCAGCAGCAAAAGCTTCTTCATTCACCACAAACGAAGAATAATATTTATCATAAGCACCAAAACTGTGCCCCTTCTTCGTAGAAGTTCCAAATCCAATAACTTCTGAAGAATTTCTCCATAATTTCCATTTTCTCTTACTCTTATCAATACCCTTCTCCTGAAAAAAGTTCAGGACCAAAACACAATAAAAATACACATATGTAACATTGTTACTTCAGATCAAAGACATATTTGGTAAGTTGGGTATCGGACATGTGAGAATGTCCGATACCAACACAACACCACATACACATGTAATTATATTTAATCATTTTTTACTAATTTTAAATTATTATCGGTGTCTACGTGGTATCCAATCCATGCTTCATATATAAAATCGTGACACCTAACATGACATGTGAACACTAAAACTAATGAGAAAATGAATTGATAAAATATAATTACATGTGTAGCTGTCGTGACTTGTGTGTCGGACACCAGACAGACATGTCAGTGCTTGATAGACAAAAATAAAATAAAAAATAAACATTTACGAACTTGATTATTCGTAGTTGGCTTTCTTATAAGTGATTTAAACCAGCTTCCTGAACCACCCATTTGAGTAAAGAATTTATTTTAGCAGAGAAAAATGGAAGATTGTGAAAATGGCAACAGCAAGAAGTAGAAGGTGATGATGCAGTATGTGATATGAGTGTGAAGGTGTTCTTGTAGAAGAAGAAAAAAGAAGAATATGAAAGAAGTTTTGAAATTTGAAATGTTAGTGAAAAAGAAAAAGACCAAAAGAATAAAAACAAAAAAGAAACAAACATAACGGATACGAAGACTTTTCTTTGCTTTTGTTTCATTTTTCTTATGAATTGATGTTTTCAACTCATGAATGTGACTAGTGGTTACCACCAAAAAACGTTGTCGTTTGATGAATTGATGTTTTAAACCATGTTCCTGTTCTTTTCTTTACCGTAACACTTATATTTTTACCTCTATAAATAGCATTGAAAATTGGTTGGGTCGAGTTGAAATCATGGTTTAGTTCGTAATTTGACTCGAGTTTGATACAAAGTTATATTGATATATTATAGACAATATTTGAGATGCTCGGATGTTATATTTATATAGGCAAAAACACAATATTTAGATTGTCCTAGTCATTGTGTTGGATGGTTTTACCTAAATAACCCGAGTTCAAATAAAGTTCGTAGTTTATTAAATGAGTTTATCTAAAATATTATGCAATATTACACATATTAAAACAATTGAATGTTCCCTAATAAAAAACAATTAAATGTAAAAAAATTCTATGAAATAATAAAATATGAAAATATTTAATTGAAAACTAACAATTATTTATTAAAAAATACATATTTAATATTAAATGCATAAGTTCCAATAAAAATTTACTTTTTAAACATCTTAACATGCATATTTACACATAATATAAAACCCCTTATTAAATTGGCCAAATAAATCGTATGATAAATCATATGATTAATTTGAATGTTTGTAACAAGTTAATATTTAAGTTAATTTTTTTGATAAATTCATCCTATAAATCATAAAATATTTGCATCATTACCATTTTTCAACAAACAAGTATCTATGAAATTGTTCTAGTACTTATGTGCCAGGCCCAAATACATAAATTACATTTTTTTTAATTATTATTTTTTAATTAATTTATTAAAAGTAAAAAAAAGAAAAAAAAAACTAATGGATTTCATCTTATTCATCAACTTCATTCATACTCCAATCTCGGTCCCAAAGAAAGAGAAAAAATAAAAACAAAATTGAACCCAATCCAAAAAATCCCATTAACATTCATCACCTTCTTTGTGTTCTTCAACATTTTCATCAAATTGTAAATAAGAAACGTCAACCTTTAAAAAATAACATCTCCAACATCTTCATCTATACTATCTTCTTTAAATAAGATAAATAAAAAATTAAACTAAAATCATTAAGGTTAATCAAGAAAAAATCAAACCCAGAAATTGAAGTTTGTTTATTGATCAAAGTTAAAATTGAATTCCAACTAAAAAAAAAACTAAATCCCAAGATAAAATACGTAACCCTTAATTTGTTGATGAAGATGATTTGGTCTTGTCACAAGGTCACCTAAATACTTTTTAACGAAATTAAATTGAAAAGGTAACATTGTAAACATTTTATGACTTTTAAAGATGTTATCTAAAAAAGTTGTTGGGAATCATTAGACCAATACAACATTTGCAAATTATTTTGAACTTTATTTTGATTTAACTGTTCGGAATGGTATGATACTCAAAACTAAACTGCTTTTATTCATCAACCGACATAAGTTTTTTTAACTATATTTGAGCCAAAAACGATATTTATGGTTCATTATGATTCAAAACTCTGCTTAAATTATTTTAAACCGTTTCTTCTTTTCTCTAGTGCTACAAAATAATTGGGTAAACTTTTTTTTTTTGAGAAAAATAATTGGGTAAACTGTCATTGATTTTTAAACTTTGAAGTGAGTGTGCATTTCATTCCAAGAATTTCAAGGTATCTTGAAGAGAATTTGCAACCATTTTGAAGAGAGTTTGATTTTAGTGACATCAAGGTTTAATACTCCCTCCGTCTTAAATTATAAACAAAACAAAAAAAAAATCACACTTATTAAGAAAACTAAAACATAAAAATTTGGAATATAGTTTTTTGTGTTTTCTTTGAAAAAAGTTTCATAGGAACATGTAAAAACAATTTTCATTGGCTATTGGTTATGGAAAAATTAAAAGAGAGAGAAAATTGAATGCAATTTGCATTTAATTTTATGAGAATAAACAAAAGTTTTTTTTGAAAAAGAGATTTTTTTAAAAAACAAGACTAAATAGGATAAAAGATTGTTTTTTTTGCTTATATTTTAGGACAAAGAAAATGAGTTTTTTTTTGCTTATATCATAGGACGGAGGAAGTATGTAGAAGCACACTTTTGAATTTATTTGTGCAACATCATCATTTTTTACGAGGTGATATAGTAACACAACACCCCTATTAGTTGAAGGAAGTTGGTTGAATTACTTCGAATTTATGAAATGTTAATTCAACTATTGCATTGTCATTACTTCGATCAATAACTCATTGACCAAGTATTCTGACTAAGTCTGATGATATATGTATGATCATATTAATATTAATTTTAACACGTGACATTTTTCCTATAAAAAAAAAACACATGTGACATTTATTATGCATGTACTATTATCATCTATCAGCTGATATTTTTATCAACTATTATTCTCTGAAATTAGTTGCTTATTCTAACGGAAATTTATGAAGGAACACTATATTTTGCATAACTCTACTGGTTTATTGAGCATTACGCTGATGGTATAATATTTTTTACACAATTATTGAATCATATTTTACTTTGACATTATTTTACTATATCACCTCGTAAAATATCTCAATAATATGTTTATATAATAATACATATTATTTGTATGATTGTGAGTACAAAATTTGTATATAGTAATACACGGTCATTAAACTCATAGTGTATCTATTTTGGTCAAAGAAGTTTAAAAGGATAAATAGTATGTTAAATTTGATTTGACAAATCAAAGTTTTAATTTCAATTGAGAGGTGTCAACCGTCCCTTGAATAGAATTATTTTATGTTAAATATGACTCATATACATACACGAGAAGAATATGATATGTTTAGAGGTACGAAAAGAATAGAGTATGTTTAGAGGTATTATTGTTATTGGTTGACATTGAAACTCTTGCTAATTTACTATAGAAAAAATGAAACTATAGTTGCTCTATGGTTATAGAGGTAGATATCATTGACTAAACTACGTGAATAAAGATTATGTCTCATTGTCATGTGATTTTCATTTCTTTTATACTTCTACATTGGTCGGTCGTTGTTCTAACACCTTATGTAAAAGAAATGTTGTTCTAACACCTTATGTAAAAGAAATTTTGGAAGTAAAAATATTGAAAGGAATTTGGTAAATTTCGTTTGGTTCGGATTCATTTACCTAAATATGGAATATGGAGAAAGAAAAAAAGTCCCAAGTAAACGTCTAATCTATTAGCTCTATTGTAAGGAATAATTTTTAATCTTTGCGACAGAAACAGCCTCTAGATTCATTGCCTAGCTCAATAGAATTTGGTCAATTTGTCTCATGACTACAAAACATTTATATTCTCCACCCAAATCAATCTTGACCTTTTTTTCATCTTTTTTGTTTTTCTTATGGTAAACCTATGCAAACCTTGACTTTATAGTATACATACATTACTATCACAAATCATACACTGCGAACATTGCATTGATTGCTCTTAGTATGTCCACATTATCTGTATGTAGAATACGAGACCAATTCTGGGCAATTTTGACACGATGCCTCATCTCCAAGCCACAAGGACTAGTCAGTGGCAGGGAATCTTCATGACTAAGAAAGAGTGATATGAGAAACTATAAAATCATTTTTAAATATTATTTGACAAACAAGAATGGAATATTGACCCAACTCCCAAAATACAATTGGGTAATTAAACATATGAAGGGACCAAAAAATATTATTCATCATATGCTAAATGACCAAAAGAATTGGTCAAAAGAAAAAGAACTAAATGAAAAAAATGAATCATTGGTTAGATCTCTTATGTTGTAATCTTCATCCTATACTCTAAACTAAGGTATAAATGAAAGTGCATGCTATTATTAGAAAATGAATATAGAAAGTAGTTTATGATAATAAGTACATGTTTGAATTGTTCGTGAGTTCGATAAAATTATGGTGGTACTGTGATTTTGTTATAGTTTTAAATCACACTGCAACACTATAATTCTTCTAAATTCACCGACAATTTAAACATGGACTAAATAGATCTTAATTTGCTGAAGTAACATGTACTCTAGGGCTTGGAATTCCCATGTGCACAAGTCTAGGAGACAAGTGAATTTTTGGACTAGGTCTTGGTGAGGGAATAGGTGTCCTGTTAGCAATTTTTCCATTGTTGACTCTAGGTGATAAATTGAGTTGTTGAAGTGCCTTAGCTTGGAGTGTTGTTGGGTACTCTCTCACACAACCAATCCTAGGACCAGCTCCAGTGGTCCATTTGCTTGACAATGGCTTGCAATCTTTATGTTGTGTGATTGCCATATTATTTTGGGTGCACCTTTTGGCAGAGTCACTTGAATTTGCATTAGTAGTATTTGTGGATTTAAATTGAAGCTCCTCTTCAACTTGCTCTGGAGGTGGGACATCATCATCTATTGGATATTTCTGCATAAAGAAATGGTTGTACATAAGTTTAAACATGTGAAAGCTTAGTGATTTCAAATCAAAGCAAAAATAGCCTAATTTATAAAGAGAAAATTTCTTTGAAAGTTATTAATTTACCTTTACATTTGTCAAGTCCACATTGTGTTCCATCAAGAAGCCAATGAATTCCATGAAATTCTTCTTTGTAGGTCGGTAATGTCCACTATAGGGCCATATAGCCTGAATAAAAATTAATGAACATCAATTTACATATAAAGAAAGTAAAATGTTTTTCAACTTTTTCCTTTTAAATTTATCTTTTGGTGATTAAAACTTTTTTTTGTTAATTTTAATATGGAAATTGAATTTTTTGTTGCGTTATAAATGATGTAGCCACATTCATGTAATCAGTATATCGGTGGTTCTTTGTTGCACTATAAATGGTGCAGCCACATTCATGCAATCAGTATATCGGTGGTTGTTTGATCAAGATATGACAATCTAGATTTAAAGCTCAATATTTTAAAGTTTTAAAATTTTAAATCGTCTTGTTTCGATCTAACGACCACATATGCATTGATTGCGTAAATTTCCGACTATAACAAATCCAACTGAGAAACACGTATCTCAGATTTAATGACTCTGCAACAAGTTCTCATAAAAAATAATTGCATTTTTATGGTATCCCTAAGATTATGAATATGAATTATGTATATATAAAACAAGTACCATACATCAAGAACACCATTTTGGACAACCAATCTTCCAGATGCAATAGTAGCACCCCCAGCTAGGAAACTTGAGTGTTGAAATTGGCCTTTCTTCTTCTCTCCAACATACAAGATTCTAGATGAGCTAAGAACAAAAATCCACTTAGATCCTTCAGAAGTGTGTACAAGGTTCTTGCTTTTTCTATAAACAAACCTTCCTTCCTCTATAATAACTTCATATACTTCCCTTTCTTTCTGCATAAGCAATAAAAAAAGTGGAACCTCTTATAATTAATAGAGAATATTTTGGTGGCTGCTCAATATATTAATTAAGTCAAACTATTGAAAAGTATAAAAAATAAATCACTATTTGCCAAAAAATATATATTCATAAAGTATGGTATAGTGTATTGAACGCACTAACACAAATGATTTATTGATAGTTTATTAGTCCTAAGACACACCACTAGCACTCTATAATTGACCAAATATTATATAGTACATGTACATGGATCTAATTCCATCATCATATGAAAAATTATAACATAAAGTCCAATTATATGCTATGTGGCATTGTCAATGTCATGAGGTGAAAGTGAAAGAACTTACAGGTCCAAGGTACTTTATACACTGCTTCTGTAATTCACATCTTGTACACTTCTCAAGATTTACTTCTTTTCCATCTCCAACATCCAACCTTTTTACGTCACCAACATGCAATTATGAAATCAGTTTAGCAAAAAAAAAATTAAAAAATCATTGATCAAAAGTGTGCTAAGACATGTTTCATACTAGAAAATGTTTTACAAAGCTGCCACATTATTTTCAATATAATTTATGTTTTTAAGAATGGTTGTACAAATCTTTGTAAACATGAAACATTTTAAGAATAAGGTAGCAATCTCATACATAAATAAATAAATAAGAAATAAGCAATGAAGAAATATTTGTTTATTCAAATAAAACACATTTTGTAACCAAAAATAAAACACATTTTCTTTATGAGAGTCTATTTTAACAATCGCATTGTGATTTATTTTACCAGTAGAAAAAAGGTTGTGAGCTCTGGCTATGAAACCAAACATTATAGTACAAATGCAAGTTGTGTCCATATCGATGACGTGGATCAATCTGCAAAATACAAGAAAATCTTAGCTTAGTTTTAATCAACTTATTTATACTTCTAATAAGTTAATTTAAAAATCTTAATCAAAGTCAACAATAATTAGACATATGAGCTTTATTCAAAAATAATAATTAGACATATGAGCTTACAGCTTCAAGCCAATGTCTAAGAGCTAATTTTTGTGCTTTGTCATCTTTACACAACCCTTTTCCCACCTACCAACAAGCCAACAAACAAAAAAGGTTAATTGATAGTAACAAATTCACAAAAGCAATTGTGTTGAAAAAGAATGAAAACTTTGAATTCTTCTATATGGTCCCAGTCAAATATATAATTTGTAAAGCCAAATTAACATCAAATCATTTATATTTCAGGTAAATAATAAAGTTTTAAATGAAACCAATGGCTATATAATTGACATATTAAAAAGACATTCTCCATTATCTAAAACTTTATTCAAAGATTATAGCTTTTGACATTAAAAAGAGTACCTTAGCAGCCATAGTCCTAGCTCTAGCCCATTTTGAAAGAGCTGTTTCTGTTTTAACTGAATCAAAATGTGACACAGAGCACCTACTAAGTGCAGCATAATCTAAAGCCTTCCACCTATAAGAGTTAGACAAAAAATTAAGAAATTATTTGCAAAAGTTTATTAAATTCTAACAATCAATGACTATAATTCAACATAAATTTCCTTATCCATTAAAAATAAGGATGAATATGTTTTTAATCCTTCTAAAATTACGTATCTTTTAATTTTAATATCTATAAATTTGTTTAACATTTTTAGTCCCCGCTTCTCATATAAACGAGTGTTTTTAATTCCTTCTGCGCGACTGAAAGAATCAGGCTTTATAAAAGATAAAAATTAAAAACACTCGTTCATATAAAAAGTATGAACTAAAAATTGATAAAATGCAAAAATAGAAAATAAAATTGTTTAGGAACTAGAAACATATATAAAAATAAATGTCATAATCATAAAAATTGAAATTGAAACAAACCATAGTTCTTCACAAACAACTGCACAATCTGCCAAATTTCTTCTAGTCCTATAACTCTTGTAAACTTTCTGCAGCTTTATAGCAGCAACATCAAGCTCTCCAATGGATTTTGGTGAAAACCAAATTTCTGGTTTATGCAACAAAATTGAAGGGCTTTGTTTATTGAAAACATCATCAATAAAACCTTCTTTTGAACCAGAGTTATCTGTAACCAAATATTTGAATGAGAATGTAGTTTGCAGCTTCAGATTTCCAATTTTCCTCTTCTTTGAACATGTAGATTCTTCAGCAATAACTTCATCATCTAACTTCTCTTGATTATACAATTCATCTATTTTTCTTTCACTCTTGAAACTCATTGTTCTTAAGGTAACATCTCCTTCTTTAGATTCATAATCCATTGGTCTTATTGTTATTATTTGCATTCTTCTGCAAAATAAAAAGTAAAGAAAAAAAGTTGCATAATTTTAATTATTATTAAAATAAAGAAGCACTACTAATAATATTCTATAGCAATAAAAACTTAAAAAAAGAAAAAAAAATGTTTATATAAATCATCATATTCAATGTAACATCTAAGAGTCAAATAAGGCATTTCACTAGAAAATGAATAACCAATATTAATAACTAGAGATGAAAAGAAATGGTCACCTTTAGAGTATGAAATTGAAAAGTAAGATTCTTTATGATTCTCCTATAAGCAAAGATAGCAACTGATTTTAAGTCTTGGAAAATGTTCACTTGACAACTCTTATATAAGGCACAAACTTAGGAATACATGTAAATAAAGAGTGAAGATTCTATTATGTACTTTCAAATACGTTAGAGATAGATTGAAGAAAAATGGTGTGACCCTTTGAATTATTTATTTAGGAATGAATTAATTAATGAAACGGTTTGGTTTGAATAGAAAAATAAGAAACTTATGTGTCTTGTCCCATAAAATGGGTTGTATTGAATGTAGAAATTAACGTTGTGACTTGGAGAAGGTGTTACATGAGTGTGTAAGTGAAAAGTGTATACGCGGAGATGTGAACTGAATGAGACAGAATCAGTCAAAAGCTTAAAGGGGCATTCTTAAAATCGTTGCCATATCTTTATTTTCATTCTTATTACATATTTTAATCATTCCATTCTAATTGTTATATTCCTCTCATAACATTGAAAAAAGAAAAGTAAATGCCTATAGGAGCAAAGGGAATTGGGGTATGGTGGAAGAAGATGTTTAATTAAGCATTGAATTTTTGTTTAGGGGAAGCATTGAATTTTTTATAAAGGGGTTAGGCATTGATGTGATAACGATATCTACATCATTATATAAGGCAAATTCAAATTAACTACAACAGTAATATTTTTAGTCAGACATTTTTTCTGGAAAAATTTATTCTTGCTAACTTTTTTTTCTTCCAAATAAACTGTATATTTAATAAAATAACATACAACAAAAATTAGGATTTAGATTTGACGCAATAACTATGTCACGCAATTACTCGGTTAAGCCGTTTGATTTGAAATATGCGGTTGTTCATTTGTGGTTGATTTTATTATTGTATGATCTGAACTGTCTGATCTATAATGAACGGTAGAGTTGTTAAAGATTGTGTAATTGTATGCATTTTCAACAATAGGCAATCCAGGTCCGAAAATTAACACACTAAACCAATTTAAGTATAAGCAAAATTAAGTATTCTCTTTTTACCCTTTCTATTTACGTGAGTGTGCTTAAATGCTCTAAATTTAACATCGTAAGCACAAAAAAAAAAAAACATAGTTGTTGGAACATTGTGTGTGAATTGAAAGTTTTTTTAGAAGTCTCGCATTAAATAGTTTACACACAACACTGATGTTTATATGGTGTGGAGGTAGGACTTACATGTGTCTTTTTGAAGATACACAATTTTGTAAATGAGTGATAACACACTCAACATGACCACAACATATGCTGATGAACGTCGCTTTCGTCCATCCAGGAGGGGGCTTGGGTTGTGTGGTGTACCCAAAATCTTAAATTGATAAATCATATTTTTTTTGGAATTTTTTGTGTTGGTAAACATCACCGCTAGTGTAAATGTTGTGAAAGTTGTAAATGAAAAACTTACTCATTTTGTACAAACACTCATGATGTAAATGTTGTGAAATCATTCCTGGTAATAAAATTATTAAGCCAGAAAAAGAGAATTTTCTTTGATCAATCTCACTATGTTCAAAACATCTTCAGGAAATATAATTACTTTAACTCCAAACCTACTTGCACACCATATGATCTAAATGTAAAACTATTTAAGAGCACCGGTGAAAGTGTAAGATAGTCAGAATATGCAAGCATCATTGGCAACCTCATGCATACCACTGATTGCACTAGACCAGACATTGTCTAAGTCATGGGACTGTTGTGCATATTTGTCGATAAACCTAGTAATAAACATTGGCATTCATCGTCGTATTCCCTTGTTGCCAGTATATTCTCTCGTTGCTGACATCGTAACTTGTGGTTGAGATCCACTATTGTCGTTTTCTTCTTATTTTAATAGTGGGGCTCATGTGTCACAAAAGAGAGAGAGTATACATATAGTTTGTGATAACTCTTAACGACTATTTTTTTCTTCTTCCGATTAAAGTTTTTAATGGGATGAAGTCTTTGTATAAGATAAAACATAACCTTTTTTTTTTATTAGAGATGTTCAAAATTGAACTTATTTGACATGTACAGTTTTTTGTGAATTTCCTTCGAAGTACACCGATTTAGAAGACTTTCACTTGTCTTAATTGAAAATGGATTGTGAAAAGATACGTGTATACATATACTAGGAGCATGAAAGTTTGAATGTATCCTAAAATGAGCTAGAAGGACTAAAATGTACTACGCGGTAGTTACACATTCTCCTAGATCGTGTCTGAAACACTAAACATTACCTTATTAGTAATTAATACTAGGAGTGAATAAGGGGCAAAAAATATGAATCAGACAATAACATCTAAACAACATGAAACATTGTCATTTTCATACATTTCAAAATCTTCTTATGATTTCATTAAGTTGAACTTGAAATCATTAATTGAAAACTGGACTATTTTTCTTTGTTCGAATTGAGTTTTCAACACGGTTACGAATTGTTCTTTGTGTGTCTTGTAATAACTCTTGGTACAAATAATAAATGAAGCACTATAGTCTATAAGCATAACTTGATCACATATTCGCACACGTGACTTCGACCTTGACTTGGTTTGTCGTGAATCATCGGTTTCCCTTTGATTTGAAGGTCCACAATTTCGTGTGATTCATTTTTTTTTTAAATAGTTTCGTGTGATTCATGTTCACGTCCATATTACTATAACTAACCAAACGAGTTAGAATTATTACAACAAATTAAATGTTTTTTTTTTGTTCAAATTTGGCACTATAAGTATAGCAGTGTTAGAACTTTGTCATTGGTATAATCTTACTGAACTCGAAGAATTAATTTCTATAGTCATGTGCATAGGATATTTGATTAAAAAAACGTTTAAATATGTATAATTTGGTAAAGTCTTACTTATATTGAAGTTATTTTAAAAGGAGACTTGTTAAGAAGTTTAAAATAGAATTTTTATCATGAAAATTATGCAGTCAATACATTAAAACAATAAAAATTAATTTTTTCAACATAAAATTCATCAATCATTTTTAGTTTTGAATTAAAGGCGTTTGTTAGCATGATTTTTTTTAATAATAATGATATTTAAGTTAGGAGAATGAATTTATCCTAAAAAAGAAGTTAGGAGAATGAATCATAATGAATTTATAAACATTTTGTTGGTGCAAAAATGAAACCCGTACAGACCGTTGGTGTTTACATAGATTGGGTGGGCCAATGACAATTCTAAAGTCTAACATTAATTTTTTATTTTATTTTAAGCATGATATTTATACAATTATTTTGGATAATATTTGTGACAATTTTCTTTTTCATATCTACATTTTTTTTTATCTCTATATTGTTTTAATTTTTATATCAATATTTATTTTTCTTTCTAAATCTATAGTTGTCTTATAATTTATAATAGTTCAAATAACACACCAGAGTCTAATACTAATTTGACTACTGCACTTCTTCCTATTTCTTCTAAATACTTCTAAAGTTTTATTCGTCCTTCTTTTAAAAGGTTTCTTTTAAAAGATAAAACAGGTGAAGAAAATGAACAACCACTGAGCGACACGGTAAAATCGCATAAATTATAGAAAAATACTTTTTATATTAATTTGATGACAATTGATATGATATTATAAGTTTAACCTTCTTATTATGTTTTAATCAGATTTATTACAGATTGTGAAAAAAATACGTAACATAATTAGTGGTGTGTTAGTAAATAAAATATTAACATAAAAACTTTGAAAGTGGTCTTGTAAAAAAAATAGTGGGGATGGGTGTACAAAAATTACATCGTTTTATGGTAATTTCAAACTCAAACTTCATAAGGATAGCTCTAGTATATTATTTAATTTTTTAGTGGATAAAAAGTTACAATGAAGGATACGGTGATTTCAAGTGGTTTGGAGGAGGCGTTGGAGTTGAAGAAAAGTTTATTTTCTTGTGAGGAAGAGTTAGTTGAGGGGTGTAAGGATTTAAAACTATCTTATATTTAAAAGTGGAGGTCGTAAAGAAAAAACATCATTTTTTTGTAAACTCAAACTTTGTAATGATCATTTAGAAGATGATTTGATCTTTCAATTGATAAAAAGGTTTCAATGAAGGATACAACGATTTCGAGTGGTTTGGATGATTGGGTTGGAGTTGGAGAAAGAGTTAGTTGGGAGAAAGAGTTAGTTGAGGGATGTAAAACTTTATAGCTAATTTTTCTTTGCAGAATAAAGTGGATGATGTTTGGCAAAGGGACATTTATCCCGGTGGTATGTACTCAAACAAAAAGCTTATGAGTTGATCTATAAGTTTGATTTAATATTAACTCTCTAGATATTTCTCTTAAAGTCATTGTCACTGATCGTGGCAATGATTTGATGAATATTGTTGAGACAATTTTCTCAAAGTGCACTACTCTATTGTGTGAGTATCACATCTTTAAAAATGGCGTAGCATAGCAAAATGTAAGACATATATCAAAGTTACGGATTTGAAATCTAAAGATACGAAAGAGATCAAATATAAATATGTATGTAAGACAAGCACAGAAAAATGGGAAGTTATAGTGTAGTGTGATTTAGAGCAAACATACGTTGATAATTGTCGTTTGTACAAAATTGTATGCACAAACTTTCCAAATTTTTTTGGAATATGTGGAAACAACTATTCTCGGACCGGTGAAAGAGAAATTTGCAAGGTACTGGACCACTATGTCGTGCATATTCAAAATACAACGATAAACAGAGTTGAATATATTCACAATCGAATGAAAAAAGCATATGGGTAATAATATGGGTGATATATATAAATATTGGGCTTCCATGAACAACATGATAAAGAATCGTAAATATACAATCATTAAAATAAACATTTTAATATGACAATTAAATCGTAAATAAACAATAATTAAATTAAATGTTTTAACATAACAGTTAGATCGTAAATAAACAATTAAAATAAAAAATTTTAACATAACAATTAGATTGTAAATCAACAATAATTAAAATAAACATTTTAATATAATAATTAAATTGTTAAAAAACAATAATTAAAATAAACATATAAACATTTTAAGATAACAATTGAATTTATTTAAATAAAATTAAAAATAATACTTACTACGACGTCAGTCCAAAGCAAGCATGTTTTGTGTTTACCGAAAGTCAGTAGAAGATAGAGATCAGTAAGGCTAAAAAAAAACCATCAGATCCGAGTGCAAACTCCGGTACTGCCTGCTGCTCAGCCTCATCCTCCTGATGTTGTGGCTGCTCATGCTAAGGCTCCCTTATGATGTTGTGTAGGGTTCACTATCTGGGACAGACTCGTTTGAGACGACATTCCCACCCCACTCCTACGTCCGCCGCCACATCCCCTTTTAACAGGAGGGCGCACAACCTGCCTATCTGTCCTTGCACTCATGGTCATCGTCTCCTTGCCGAGTCTTTGTCTGTTTGGTCAGTCAGACATATTTACACAAACATAAAATAATGAAAAAATCAATCAAACTTTCATTGAGACATTTTATCAAACAACAAGAGTTCAACATAAACATTACAAGTTCATTGTGTCATTTCAATCTCTAAATTACCACATTGCACTCAAACTCACTATAACCAATATTAACAATCCAATTTCTAACTAATTTCATCATTAACATGCAAAAAATCAAACAATTTTGCATTGAGACATTTTATCAAACACCTAGAGTTCAACATAAACATTATGAGTTCATTGTGTCTTTTAAATCTATAAACTAGTTGTAAATTTGAGTGAAATTTACTATAATAAACCTTTAAAGTACAATTTCTAACTAATTTTATCATTACGAAGCAAAAAATGTAACATGCAAATCAACCCTGAAACCTTAAAATTTCACAACTATTACAAAAAAAAAATAAAAAAATCTAACATTTAAATATAAAAGCCAATGTCAAATGATTATAAACACTTACTTGTAATTGAATTAGAAGTTGAAGTTGTTTTGGTTGAGTTTGATGAAATTCACATAATTTGAGAAAAAATTCGATTTGGTTGAGTTTGAAACACAATGGCTTCTGTTCTGCATGTGCAGTTCTATACCAGAACGCAACATGAGTTAACTCATGTTGGTTTGTATCGAGCGTGAGTTAACTCATGTTGGCTATCGGCGTGAATTATGTCACATTAGATATACCGAGTGTTAACAATCTAGGATTCCAGAGAATAAAGAGACGGTTAAGTTTTCCAATAGAATAACGTTACAAAAGGTTACTAGAGAATATATATAAAACCTAATAGATTCTAAACTGACAGACTCAATAACATAGCCCGACTCTAATAACATAGCCCGACTCTAAACTAATATGCCTAATAACATAGTCCAATGTTTTATTATCTAATACCGAACATGAGTTAACTCATGAGGGTATTTTGAGGTGGGAACAAGCAAATGTGTTTGAAAAAAGAAAAAAAAAAATTCTTAAACTGATGGGTAGAAATAGATAGTGATATTATTAATAGTCTAATGATCAAATTATCGAAAAGTGGTAATTTAAGAATTAAATTGATTATTTACTGATTAATTTTTTTTTTATAGAAGAAATGCCAATGGATAATCTTCTTATCAACTAAAAAAACTTGGTTTATTCATTTAGATTTTGAACAATAACACGTGAACGTTTTTTTGAACAATAACACAGAATAGTATACATTGTTTTATTGTAACCTCAAACTCAAACGTTGTTGGGATCAAATTCAATGGCAGAAAAGGAACCCAAACTTAAAGATTCGGTTTCAGGTATTATCATCTTTTCTATGTTCCTTTTTTACAAATAATATTCTTATTATTCTTGATTTAGATTTTGTGGCTTTGTTTCAATTGATTAATTAGTTAGATGTTATTGTTGAAATTTATCATAACACCATAATACCCTTTTTAGTTATAGAAATTAGCGGGTGTATAATCTAAGCTATGGCTCTTGTTTTTGGATTTTTTTTTTTTATGAGTTTTTCTGCATCCCCATTGTTGAAAGTTATTTTTTATTTTTTAATTTTTGAAGCTCAGTATCCGGTCATAAGACGGACTAATCTGGAAAACCAATCCACCCTCCACTAGCGGGAGGCTCAATTGAAGTCGGAGTAAAGCTTTGTATGGACTCGCCAAACATAAGAATTGTCTGCACTTGACGAGATTCAAACCCGAGATGTAGAGAGGAGCATACTCTTAGGTCCGAAGTATTTACCTCCAGGCCAAACCCGGAGGGTTGAGATGTTTTTTTTCTAAACCACCGTAATTAGCATCTTTGTCCCGAGTAGACGATCCAAGTATACCTATAACTTAGGTCTGCTATGGGATTAATTCTCAAATTGGCAGCTGGACATCTAGCTTTTCTTTAATAAGGGCTGGAGCTGGACTATTTTCCAAATGGACAACTCTTAACAGGACTCTAGAAAGTCATGTTGCTAGCTCTCCTAACACCGTGTTGGTTATTTTATTTCATTGAAAGGGATATGGATGTTTTATTTTTTAAAGGGGGTATAGAGGCAATAAGATTTGAACCTATGAACTCAAGCATATTACACAAAAACCTCTAAGCACTAGACCAATCTTAATGACTTATATGGAGATTATTTGTTTTCTTCTGTATCTTATCTTAAGACTTACAAGATGATAACTAATTACCTAAGTTGTTTAACTCAATGCATGTTTGGGTTGACGGTGAGTTAGACGAAATGGTGACAACGTGATTTTGTTGAAGTTATAAAATGTTTTTGGCAAAATTATGGTGACACTGTGATTTTGTTAAATTCACCATCAATACAAACATGCACGTAGTGATTTTGGTACATTGCAAGTTTGGGTTGGCGGTAAGTTTGACAAAATTACAGTGGCGCCATGATTTTGTTGAAGCTCTAAAGTGTACTCTTTCCTAACTCGAGGTGGCCCAATATGAATATGTCAAACTCACCATTAATCCAAATATGCACTCAAATCTTATACAAATCCTGTGAAAAACAGATGAACCAGTACAAACTTCCGACCAGACTATCTCCGAAAGAGAGAACATGTGGATATTCATTAGAAAAAACATGATAAGAATCTATCTGTGGATCTTTGTCCCCACTAGGCGATCCGGGTATACTGATAACTTAGGTCCGCTATGAGGCCAATTCTTGAACTTGGCAGCAGGACATCTTGTTTCTTCTTTAATCTGGGTCGGACTACTTTCCAAATGGATGACTCTTAACAGGTCTGGAAAGTCATGTTGCCAACTCTTCTAACACCGTTGGTTATTTAATTTTATTAGGGACATGGAGTTTTATTTTTGAAAGGGGTATAGAGGCAATACGATTTGAACCTATGAACTCATGCATATTACACAAAAACATCTTAGCACGAGACCAATCCTAATGCCTTATATGGAGATAATTTGTTTTCTTCAGTATCATGTCTTAAGATTTAGTAGATGATAAATATTACCCAAGTTCTTTAACTTAATGCATGTTTGGATTGATGGCGAGTTAGACGAAATCAAGGTGACAACGTGATTTTGTTGAAGCTATAAAGTGTAGCTCTTTGCCAAGGTGACACCATGACTTTGTTAAATTCAACATCAATTCAAACATCCACTTAGTGCGAGGTCTTTGGTTCATTGCAAGTTTGGATTGTTGTTGAGTTTGACAAAATTATGGTGCCACTGTGATTTTGTTGAAGCTCTAAAGTGTGGTTTTTGCCAAACTCACTGTTAATCCAATATGCACTCAAATGCTATACAGATCCTGTGAAAAGCAGCTGAATCAGTACAAACTCCCAACAGGTCTATCTCCGAAAGAAAGAACATGTGGATATATTCATTAGAAAAAATATGATACGTAGTTATTGGTTTTAGGTATATATGGAAACTAATTATTCTACATTCTAAACATATATGGTACGACGATCGAGTATTTTATAAATGATTGGGTTCAGATTTTAAACTCTAACCCCCTGCTGTATATTCTGTTTCATTTGAAAGAAAAAGATGTGAAAGCTCCAAACATTCTTGAGAGGGCTAAGGAGGAGATTGAGGCAGTTTTTCATCATGACAAATCGCCTCGCCATGACAAAGAAACTCATGGAAGGAATGATGACATTGACGAGGGAACTTCTGTCGAAGAAGTCAAAGCTCCCGGTGTGTTTGAAAGGGTGAAGGAAGAGATTGAAGCTGTAGTTGAGGCCATTCACCCCAAGAAAGTACCTGACACTAAAGACTCTTCATCAAAGTGATCATAGCTGTTAGCTGTTTTTTTTTTTTTTAAGAAAATCATAGTTATTAGCTAGGGTGCACCTTTTATTATGTAGCAAAGAGTGTCAACCTTTTACTTATGTTCGGATTGACCATGAATTTGGTAAACCTACGGTGTGCTACTCTGATTTTGACAAAAATTACACTTTAGGATTTCAACAAAATCGCCATGCTACCATGATTTGGTTAAACTGCACCGAGATTCCAAACATGCACTCAACGGTGTTAATCATTAAAACTATACTACTATGTTGCTTTGTCTGTGTTTTTTGTTCATGTGGATGTTTCCTTTAGATATGTAAAGTATATTATCAATCTTATTTTAATTGTTTATTTGGATGCTGAATCCTTTTGTTTTTAGGAAAGAAATTTTTTTTTACCATTTGGGCCGTTTAATTATCAATGTTAAAGTTCTGTGTAGGCTGTGATCTGTTTCTTATAGTTTATCAGTAAGATTTATAACTCACCAAGTATGTTTCCTCTGCTTTATTGGTGGTCAGTTTGTAAGAACAACACATTTTTCACAACATGGCTCCTGTAAATGAAATAGAATCTGGTATTCTGTAATACCAATACACATGTTAATATTGAACTCTAATGACTAAAACACTATATATTCATACGGTTTTGATTTTTATATTAATTTTTCGCTTTTCTCGGATCAAAACCAACAGTCCATCAAGTTGAATTTTATACGATGTCGGATTTTGATGTCAAAATAACAACTCTGTAACATTTTTGCTTTCAAAGAAATATATATATCATAAGAGCAAGGAATCTTATACAGAAGCAAACACCAAAAGAAACTAGAAAAACTGCACCTAAGTAGAGTTTCTTTGTCTTCAAGACATCAACATACTTGAAATGCAGCATTTGTAATTTTCTTTCCTAGTAAACGTCACCACAGTGACCAAACATTCATGCACAATATCCAACCTATAACACGTACCATTTCTCTCCCTCAAAGTCTTATCTTTACTTCTTTTCAGCAGCCCTATAAACTCTAAACCATTACTAGGGGAATTTTTTAATCACTTTTTTTAGCAAAAACTTATTGTAGGTCAGTAGGTAGGTAACATCAGCTTCTTCCTTGACTACATAGCACATCAACTCATGAATGAAAGATCCTGTTACTCAAATCATAAAGCTGTCCTATAAGTAAATAATTCTGAGACAATGGTATACACCCACGTTAAGAAAAAGTGTATTTATAGGTTCATTTGTTGTTTACTTGTACCTTCCTCCTGGTTTGCTCTTTAACATGACTGATTGATGACTTATTTTGTGTCATTTTGACCAACCTTTATACAACTTCACCAAGTTTATCTATTGTCTATCTTTATGAAATGCTTGTTATCACACAAATGACATGGCCGCAGTCTATTGCAGTGCACAGTATTCTACTTTATAATGCCTAATCAACTTACTGAGACAATAAAGTTCAGCTGCTTTTTAAAAAAAATATGGTATTGATAGGTACACCAAATCATATCCTCTATAGCCGATTGTATGGGGCAACTCATTGTAGATTGTTAAAAATATAATTGTCTATAACCAACTGCACCATACAATCGACCGATAGTAGACGATCCGAGTTGTTGATACACAATAAGTTCCTCCGTCGTTGCATCGCCACCCACACCCGCCATCCCAAACCCTACCCTATAGCCCTCTTCATGGCCACATAAATTCACCCTTATATTCTTCTCAGACCAACCCTCATCTTGGTTGGTGCCATTCTCGACTCCCCATCATGAAGCTGATTATATATCGGACGTCCTAATTGGACTCTTCATTTATTTTTGTGTTAACCTCTTGCTCTCAGGAGAACAAAGTTCTAGTAATTTGAAGTTCGATCAGAGGTAACTAAAAGCTACAATGATTGTTCCAACTATGATTCGAGTTCTCTCAAACAATTTGTTTTAATTGAAGTTCATTAACCAACTCATTATATCCAAAAACACATTAATTGAACTCTTCATGATTTTTTGTTTTTAAATAAAGATATTTTTTTCAGTTACTTTTTTTATTACAATTTCTCCTATTACTCCAACAGTCAAACTGAGTTCTTTATGTATAACAACCTCAAACTGCGCATGCATGTTAGTTTCACTTTCATCATCAGTGACTTATGAATCATAATAAATGATGTAACCAGAATATGATCCTCAATAAATGTGGTAAAATATCCAGCAGTGCAGAATACACACCTAAATTTAATACAACCTAGTAAAGGCATAGTCCATATTGGAAGTTAGTGAAGATATTTCTATACTATTCTTCAACAACCAACCTTAAGAAAGTTAACAATAGTACCTTATTTAATTCTTTAACAAACTCATTAAATATTTTATTTTTTTTCCTACAGAACTGCATGTCTTACAGGCTGATGCTTAATTTTTTCTACTTCATATGACTGGCTTTCTGTCCTTGAATTTCTTTCTTCTCTATATGGTAATGAAGCATCAGAAAAAATGAAAGGTGGTATATTGTATATGCATCAAAGATTTTATTTTTTAAAAGAAAAAGAAAAAATCTGAAATAGTATCAGATAATTATGGAGATTTTGCAGGTTGTTCTGACATATCAGACTCAAAAGGGGTGCTGTTATTCTGATTTTATGGACCACCATATATAGTACTACTACTTTGGATTGATTTGAAAGAGAAAGCTAATTTTGGCTTGTATTGAAAGTTAAGTTATCCAAGATTAAGGATTTGGATTGTGTGCTGTCACAATTCTGAATATCTGAACTGTCCGATCAAAATCAACGA
>Ga0209282_1000413_pt1 | contig 20909 bp, 13 predicted proteins | sample Mtrugardesep15_FD_187529 | JGI IMG/M metagenome (GOLD analysis project Ga0209282, IMG submission 187529) | Root nodule microbial communities of legume samples collected from California, USA - M. trunc garden sep15 (SPAdes) (version 2) | ecosystem: Host-associated > Plants > Roots > Nodule...
AAGTAAATGAAGTGACAAAGACTAACTTGTACCACAATTTCTCCTAATCATAGATTAATAATAAATAACTTCAATTTTCACTCTGTTTGGCGCAGAGCATCAACAATTGCATCCTTCAAGAGAGGGTTTGAAGCTGCTACACGCTGAGCTGATATGTCAAAATCTCCACCAGACCTGAAGCAAACAAAAACATCAGATGTTGATGGTTAGTATGAGATCTTCCCAACATATCTATGAAGCTTCATGTTTTTATAGTTTTCTGTAATCATAGCAAATCCTACCAATCGTGAAAAAATATAATGTTTGCCACAATGCATGTACATCCAACCATGATTACATCAGGATTCCATAAAATGGAGACACATGTAAAGAGTAAAATAGACTATGTACCTAATTATGCAAAGACTATCTAGAACTTTGTACATCTTCCACTTAGTTAAGAATAAAGGATTATATATGTTTAAGCAAAGTTACTTACGGATCAAACACAACACCTCCAGCTTCTCTAACAATGACAGCACCACCTGCCACATCCCTGGAAAGAGAAACCATGTGATTAGGGCCAGCCCAATAAACAAACCACTAGGCTAAAGCAAATGTTAATGTGAGACTTTATGTAAAATCTAATACAGTAACCTTACAATGTAACATAAGAAGAAAAACATTAAAAAGAGTATGAAGCCTATAAGATTCATACATAAAACCTTTAATAAGAATCAGGGGTCTTAAGTCTTAACCATTAGGTCAAAGGCCATTTTTAACATAAGCTATTATATGCTACATATGTATATTAGATATAAAGTTATCTCACCCCTAAAATAACTCCGGATGTAAACTTCAGAATAAGAAGAAGAAAAATAACACAATTTTGTGCAGTCCAGATGTGTACTTCCCGAGTTCCGAACAATGTGTCCGGTCTGAAAATACACTTCTGGAGGATTTTTAGAAATGTAGGGGTGGACAAAGTGGTCTTAACCTAAAGCCCTTGCTGTACTTGTCAAAGCCCAAAGGTTGGACCGGCTCAGTAACATAACGACGATGCCAAAAAAATTATGCAGGAGAAACTCATACCATGGACCACCAAATCCAGTTTCATAGAACACATCCAGTCTTCCACATGCAATTCCACAAAGATTCAGAGCACAGGAGCCACTCATTCTAATAGATCTCACCTGACATATGGAAACAGGGTAGCTAATATGACAGAGCAGTTATATAAGGTTAATTCAAAAAAATTCAAGGCAAGTCTTGACTTTACCTTGTAAAGCAAACTATTAATCCTATTGGTGGTCGCATCTAGTGTTGCCTTGTCACGTTTTGTTCCAGCCTGCTCTTTCAGAAGGGAAAAAGCTTAATGAATTTCAAACATTCATTGATTCAAAAGGCAACATACTTACAAGTAAACCTGAACCAATAATCTTAATATTCCATGCCAATTAGAATTTCAAGCATTACGGAAATCTTACTTAATTGTAAGGTAAAAAAATACATGTATACTCGGTGGGGATAAACCTTTAAGTTGGATCAGTGATTATGAGTTACAATCTGCCAACTGATCACATTGTAACGTATTGGGGGAAAACGCATATGACTGACTTTTAGTAAAAAACACTTCACTTCAGAAATTAGATTGTTATCATTTATGTTGTCGACAACTCACGCTTATTGCAAGAATAATGTGCAATGTCATGATTTTCTTGCTAAGATTGCAAACAGCACTCTCAGATGATTGATTACAAAGCTTATCAAACACTTATCTAGGGAATAAGCATATCTAGAAATAAAAACTTATCTAGGGAATAAGCTTAAAACTTGAAATATTAAGTGGGCAGATAGCAATCAAGACAGAAGGCTCCAATCTAACATGTCTGCCCTGAGACGCTTTAAAATCATTTAGAACATCTAAATGTGAAGTACATAAATCATCAAAGTTCAGTAAGAGCAAGTTAAAAATATACAGATAATTTGGATATCAGCCACATAAACTTTGAGAGTATAATAAATTTTACAGATTGGAAATAGAGATTCTTCAGAGCAGGTTACTTCTTTAACAATTGTATTGGAAATATCAAGGTAATGTGACATTATGATTATGCAGTGTCATATTAAAAAGATTAGACACTAGATACAGACATTTAAAATGATATAAAACCACGAGTGTAGAAATTCTAATGTAAATATTTTGAACAATGTCAGATTATGACAGTGTCATATGGATCATCTTCTGAATAGCAAGAGAAAGTTATGTGCAAATTAGATGTTAGACCAAATACAGGAGATTGACAAGGTTTATTATTGTTCATGTAGTTAAGTAGCTACTTTGATTAACAAAAAGAACCACTCTGATTTTGATGGTCATTCCACACATTGATACTGGTAGATGATAAGGACAGGGAGATGCATGCACTTCATTGATGCAAATAAAAAATCCAAAAAATTGAATAGTTTCACATAATCAATTAAACAGGCTTGACATACCTCAGTTGCAAGAAGAGAGTTCACCAATTCAGTTTGTGATGAAACTGAAATTCAAGGCATACGAGTCAATGACAGCTATATCTTTATTAATAATAAATGATCGCAACATGAAAAACAGAGGACACACCTTTTATAGGGTTCCCATTCAAAAAAGCACCTTTCCCATGGACTGCAGTGAAAAGCTACATACAAAAAATCCCAAATTTCAATTTGCATACTAAGCAGGAAATAAAATTTAATTTTAAGCACTATGAAATTCCATACTGATAATCCTTATTGAATAACATTCCTAAATTAATCACTTCAATGTCAAATTCCAAAAAGGAGCTATGTCGCAGCAGTTGGAACAATGGCCATATGACTAAAAGGCCTTTCAGAAAAATTTAATGCTTTTGTGCTCAACAACTTAGCACCTTCAAGAAAGAAAATTCCACACCTCGTTAATTATTGGATTGTAGACAACACCAACTGTTGGAACTTTTCCAATTGTAAGACCAATGGAGACGCAAACGAAGGGGAACCTACAGATAGTATAATTTTTAGTCCGTCAATAAGTAAATACGAGAGTATCTGCAATCACCAAGGGAAATATCAGAAATGATGATTACCCATGCACAAAGTTAGTAGTTCCATCGAGGGGATCAACAATCCATGTGGGATCATCTGTAAGTTCTGTAGTTCCAAAAGCAGCTGTGGTTTCTTCTCCAATGAACTAATAAGACCACAAATATAAATGAACTTCAGTAAACACACACCGGTAACTGATAAGTAGCAACAATAGCCAACAATCGAAAACATTATATCATTAGAAGAAGATCTGAATGAACCTTATGAGTGGGATAAAGCTGTTTGAGATGATTGAATATTAGTTCTTCACATGCTTTATCAGTTTCAGTGACCAAATCAACCTGCGGAACATAACAAAGATATAACACAGTATGAAAAGAGCATTAACATTTCATTCATTATAAGATGTGATAAGTGATTACCGAAATGACAATAGCAGCAATTGGAAAGTGAAATAAGTGAAATCTAAAGGAATTGCAAATGTGAAATGAAGTATGATTTGAGATGGAAGAGAATGGGAAACAAACCGATCCTTTATGTTCGACGTGTTTAGTTTGGGAGAATCCTTTTCGAATAACCTGAAAGAGAAAATTGATAGTGATAGATATGAAGAGAAGGAAGTTGAAAAGAGAGAAAGAGAGTACTAACGTCACCAGCTTTATGAGCAGCGTCGACTGCAGATGCGAGGAATTGAGAGAGTGAATCTACAAAGTTGAGTGAGTGAGTGAGTATAATAAAGATCTCCATACTACAAAAAACTGAAAAAAGAGAGAGAGGGTGGTACCATTGTTGTCTGCCATTTTGTTCAGAAAAGAGATGATATGGGAATGGCTGTGCTTTCCTCCCTTTCGCCTGTTAACTCAACAAAACCCCGCATGTACCTTTTTTATATAAAAAAAAAAGCTATTGTTTATAATTTATATGCATTAACGCAATAAAAATAATACACAAACCAACACTATACCAATATGATCTCTAAAAAGTACAATATCATTGTTAGTATACGTTCACATCGTCAAAAAAAAGTATATGTTCACCAAAAACTTGGATTCAGGTATACGGTGAAGAACTTATATGGGTAGGTCTTGATAGTTAGACCGTAAATAATCTCACACCCAATCAGAAAAAGAAGAAGATAAAAAACTTGAAATGAAGAAAAAGCTATTCAAAGTCATTTTTAAATAATAAAAACAAATTCTATAAAAAAAATTGGTAAATAAAAAACAATTCTATAAAGGAAACATTGATAACTTTTATATATTTTATGTGGTGTAAGTTGAACTTCCTTTCAAATTTGAGATTTTTTGAAAGCACGTCCAAAATGCTTTAAAATATTGTGTTGATTGAGTATCCTCTATACGTAGCTGGAATGACTTATTTTTCAAGTCAGGTATCATCGTAATGGATGACAAATACACTCAAGAAATTTAAAAACCACATTCTAACGCTAAATTGGAAACCATGCTTTGAAATAATTGAAAACCATTCTTAGGACACTTGTTAAGAAAATTAAAAGTATTATGTTTGCATTGAATTCAACAATATTTTAACTTTGAAATTTTTTTGATAAGTAAACTTTTAACGGTAGTGTTAACTTGTCCCTTAGGACACATGTTTAGAAACCCAAAATAAAAAATATTCTATAAAATTTCTTGCATCTAATTCATTAAAAAGTTAAAGATTAAATATAATGCACACATTCCAATAAATTATTTATATATTTAGTTCATTAACTTTTACCTTGAGAGCACAAGTTAACATTTCTCAACTTTTAAAGTTAAATTCCTCGCTTTTTACAATTTCTCAAAGTTATATTTCAATAATTTGAATCAAGCTAATCTAAATCAAATCAATTTTGTTTATTAATTCAATCAATGATTTTATTTTAGACAGTATAATTGAATTATTGTTTCCGATTATAATTCAAGTGAACTGTGAATGGCATATGGAATATGCTGAAACTATCCTGATACGTTGTTTTGGTCCCGTACTCCCGTGCCACACACTTTTTCCAAATGTTACTGTTTCCGTCGGCAAGACTAGACTATACCCGAGAAAAGGGTGAGATCTTTTGCCCCACCTTTTGTTGCTCTCCCAACACTATTGGGAGCTAAGGTAAGTAACTTATCCTAATTGAAATCGACCGGCATGAGGGGAACCAGTCATGTACTTAACTCATTGAGTCAATACTTGACAGTGAAAAATGAATCTCATTGTTGAATGTGAATGATTTAACTTAACTGTTACACCTTACAAGGGTGAGTTCATCAAATATATAGAGAATATGTTGAAGCTCTAAACTGAAAATAACAGTCCTCGTGATTAAAGCCTTTGCCAACACCAGCCAATCTCAGCCCCTTGGATTTGGCTTCATTTCTCTTTCCCAACTCCTTCACTAAATAACCTCATTACCTAAATGTTGTTTCACAAAATTTTAGAACCTATGGGTATGACCAACCAAAATCCCAGGGGACTAATAAGTGCTACACTGACCTTTATGACTGTCCTCATTACCAACAAGGTGTGAACATGAATCTAATTCAACTTCATAACAGATCAACCATGTATCGAAACTTCATCAAAACACTGACTTGGTAAAGGACCAAAGCAGATTCACCGGCTAGTGCATGGTTCCAAAAGCAGTAAAAGGTCATTGTAGGTAAAGGACCAAAGCAGATTCACCGGCTAGTGCATGGTTCCAAAAGCAGTAAAAGGTCATTGTAATAAGTATAAAAAGGACGAGTTGAAAAAATTTATGATGGTCAGATTATCGCATGACCTCAAACATTTTATAATTACATGGCATCTAGGAATATGTTTATTCCTTTCTAAAACATGGAAAGCCATAAACCCATATGTAGCTTGTTTAAACAATTTATTTATCTAATATTTTACAGGGCGGCGAGGCGACAGAACTACAGAATGGAAACATTCAAATCTGAATAAAATGATTGTTGCATCTAGACGACTAACGTAGCTATTATAATACACAATTCATTAAGATAAAATACCACGTTGCAACTTGTCGTATAATAGTGTCTGCAACTCAAGGATGTTAATCCTTATCCTTCAAGAGAAGCAATTTCCTCCATCACCTGAGCTTTGTCAGCTTCAAACTGTTCATCCTCTGCACAATCCCATCAAACATGTTATCACCAGAAAATATTTGACATAAAAAGCAACAACTAACTATTCAATAGATTGCCTCACTTACCTTTATCGATTTTGAATTCGTCCAATAGTCTCAGCATCTTACTTTTGTTTGCAACGAATATGCTGACAATATCAGCTGGTTTATTTTGGTTAGCAGCAAATAGCTGTTTTGACATAGAAATATCAATAACTGCAGGGATCAAGAATAAGGACCTTCAAAAATGTGCGCTATATATCATAATTGTGTAATACCTTAAACACGTGAAATGCCTCTATCTGTATGCTTTTACTTGACTCCTGCATAATGAAATCAGCAATTAGCCACTAAACACCCACTTTGCACATATATATAAAGAAGAAGAATATGCCCAAAGGCTTTGACACTTGCAGATGAACACACGCCAGTATTGTTAAGCTACATCAACTATTTTAAAAAGTTATTTACCTGGTTACAGGCTAAACAAGTTGTGTCCTATTTAAGACTTACTAAAAAAAAATTGTTGCACATTAAACATCAAGCATTTCATCAGCAAAACCACTGCTTCAATCACCCACTCCGCCACACCCATAATCACAAAGACACAAACCGCCATAAGACCCACCGAGACCGTCAACTTCCCATCTGCGACTAACTTCTAGCCCCAAACTACTGCCATAATCATGTAAGATCTGAACTACCTCCTCCCAACCTTAAGCAGTCTAACACACCTCTTACCATCCTTACAATACAACCTTAGCCCATAACCTCAAAATTAGAGGAAGGACTGCAATTTGAGAAAACAGAGAGGGAATCATCTAGTTCGACCTCTTTAATCTTCAACCCCACCCATCATTTTGCTTCCCCGTCTCAAGTTCAGAAAGAAAATGGAAAATCAGTTGGAAACTTGGAACAGAGAAATGCATAAAAAGTGAACGTGGGAGATTGGACGGTATATAACCCTCTATCGTTGTTGATGCAGTGCACTCACCCGCAGTGTGCAACTCCTGACAGCAGTTATTGTCATTATTTTCCATGACTCGAAATTGAAGAGAACCACTAATTCCTACAGAGCCAGGGGGAAGGTGACCTGAGAATGTATGGGATCAACAGAGCTTTGAAAAGGGAGACAGTGGCGAATGGTCAATGATGTTTCCAATTTATGTTTTTTTTTTTGGTAATGTGAGACAAAATAAAGGAAAAATAGAAAGGGAACATAGAGTAGTTTGTTTAAAATGGTGGTCCAATCTCTGGTATGTTTTGTAATGGAAATAAAAAAAATAAAAATAAGTGTTAAAAAAGTAAATTGGATAGCCGGTAGCCTAGCAAGGAGTAGTTACGTGACTTACAGTAGGAGCGAGTTTTGACAGCCATGTGTTGAAGCGTTTTATTTTATCCATAAAACATATTATCATCCAAAACTAAATTAAAATGTGTTTGGTATTCAGATATTGATGCTTAAAGTCTTAGACAAACTGCAACTATAACAAGAATGGTGGCGGGCTATAAATTTTGGTGAAAAGAATACACTTTTATATGTTAAAAACAGCAAACGATAGAGGAAAGGAATGCATCATACAAGCAAAAAGAGGGAATAGGGGGCAGCACACAATCAAGGCAAGAAGGTAGGTCATTAGGCCTGTAAATAATAAATAAGTTTATGTAAAAGGACCATACTCTTAGAAGATTCATCAAAATCCTCAGGTTTTCTCTTGAGCTCACGTATCGTGTCATTACGGCTGAATTTGAACGATCGAGTAACATATCTCCCAGCAACTGTGAAAGAGAAAGAAATCAAACTCAGCAATTTACTATGCATCACCACAACATGAAACAATGTAATAAAAACAGAAGTAACAGTACATATTAATTATAACATCAGATTGCATGGACCAATGTTCCAAATTTCATGAGGGAAAACCAAAGGAAATCATTGCATTCATTAATTATGTTATTGTTGACTAGCTGTGATGGCTATTTTACATTTCAGCAAGATTCATAGGTCAAATCTACTGCAAATGTAATATAAACAGTCAAGAAAGAATCTACAATTCAAAGTTAAATTTTCAACTAGGAGAATCTCCAAATCCTAGAGATCTGGATGCTTGCTTCCTTCAGTAGTCATACAATTTAGTAAGTTACAATTAAGATCAAATACAAATTCATATCGCACCTTGACAGCTAGGCGCCTTGTAATATAATTGGAAGATTCCAACAGCTTAGAATTATAATCTGCAAAAAACTGAAAACAGGAACAACAAAGACAGTGAGTGACAGTTGAAACCAGATACGTACAAATCATTTTAAGTTAAATAACATAAATTGGCAAGTGATAACTAGATGATTGTATGCAAACAGAAAGTTTCAAAACATAACTAAAATAACAGCTCTTAACAACCACCTAACAAACTTATCAACTTACTAACTAACTTCATAACTCCAGTCCTAACAAACTATCCTTTATTCTAACTCTTAACAGTAACAGTCATTAGCAGCCACAATACGCCTAGTTAATAGAAAATATGTTCACCCTCGGTCCAAGAATAGTCATTTGCAAAAAAGGATACTGTTATAACTCCTAACAGTAACAGTGCTTAGTAGCCACAATATGCCTAGTTAATAGAAAATATGTTCACCCTCGGTCCAAGAAGAGTCATTTACAAGAAAAATAGATATTACAGATATGATATATAAATTGAAAGAACAAAATTTAGCAACAAATTACAAATTCATAAGGCAATCAAGCATGCCACCCATGCATGTTATATAGAAAAACAATATCAGAATAAATAAACGGCGGAAGGGGAACCTACCCATTCATAATTCTTAGAAAGGAATTCAGCTACGGTAGATTTATGTCGTGTCATGAGTTCCTGAAAGAGGATAACATATTATATCATTGATTCTGTTGTAAAAATGTCCATGCAACTAAATAAGAAACAGCAAGCATAAATACTTTCAGACGATATCCACCTTAAAAGTAGCTGCAGCATCTGCAGCAATGTCGAAATTTGGAAGTTGGATATAATCAAAGAACTTCTTCATATGAGGTGAGTTCAGAACATATCTGATACAAAACCATGAAGCATTTGAGCATCACAGGAAGTAGGAAAAAGTGTATCAAACCTACACTGTTTTTTCTTTTCAAATTCTTAGTTTCAGTTTCTTTATATGACCTTCCTGCACATTACCTTTCTTATATGGCATAAATTCTTAGTGTAATTACATGGATCTATAGCAACCAAAAGTTGCTGCTTATAACTATAAGAATCGTTTCTATAGCAGTCATCATTAAAAGCTTATAGCTTGGTAGTACACATACACATGTCAAAAAATAGCGCAAAGAATTATCTAATCTTTTTGGCTTACTTTGCAACAATCTGGTGTCTTATGCACTCCCTCAGCATCGCACCGTAGTGTAAAGCCATATCCGTGTTTTCATAACTGTTAAGAGATAATTGTCAGTAACTGTGTGATGGAAACAATACTAAGCAAAGCATAGTGAAAAGCTTGATAAGAAACAAAAAATAATTAAACATGTATCAAGACAGACATGTGACAAAACTATATTTAACTTAAAATTCAGAAATCCAGTGATCAAGGACATAGACTATCGTGTCTAATTCAGAGGCGTTATTTCAATGGTTGGTGAGAAAATAAATGTATATTTCCATTCATTTGATCAAGCAGAAGAGTACACCATATTGATTTCAAAGCTAACTAGAACAAAAATGAATAAAAGGGCAACCCGGTGCACTAGAGCTCCCGCATATGTAGGGTCCGGGAAGGGGTCCCACCATTTGGTGTATTGTACGCAGCCTTACCCTGTTTTACACAAGAGGCTGTTTCCAGGACTTGAACCCGTGACCTTTCAGTCACATGACAACAACTTTACCAGTTGCGCCAAGGTTACCCCTCAACTAGAACAAAAATGAATAAGCAACCAAAATACAAATCTAACGGTTTCTTACCCAACTATCAAAATATCCATAAGATCCATATTATTCTCCAGGTAATCAGATGCAATCAACTTAGACTGAACCGGTTGCCTTTGTAAATTTGCAACAACTTGAGTGGCATCTTTCCTGGCCTGCAAAAGCCCATAGTTTCAACTCTCAATATTTGCAAATATAAAACAGTCGCAATAAAGCATAAAGATAACATATTCAGAGTGTGATTCCAATTTCCAACCATCACCAAGGGGATGCAGCAATGCTAACATCTTAGCAAGCATACACGTAAAACTTACAGCATCAAATTTGTAATCAAAAACATGTTTATTGAAGTGCAAATATCTAGGTCTTAAAATTCATTAATACCTCCAAATTCAATTTTGGAATACATTTGATAAGCAATCGCAATGTGTTCTCCTTAAAGAACTCCTGAGTCAATTGCGCACAAGCTTCCGAGACAGGCTCCGATTCACTATTTCCATAAAGGATTGACTTTAGCTCCCTAATATTTTTACATAGCTCGGTCATTTGCTGTAAGACATATAACAGAAAAATAAAAAACGTCAATATAAGAAATAATGGCTTTGTAGGCATATTCAGTTAGCCATTTCTTACACAAATTTTACTCTCTTACAAAAACACAATTACATTTAACACTAACATGCAAGTATAACTTTATAAGCTCCTCCTGTCAAAACTAGCTTATTTGGATTGGCTTATTTGAGCATATTTACTAGCACAATCCTGTCAAAACTAGTCTATTTGGATTGGCTTATTTGAGCTTATTTACTAGCACAATTTTTCGATACTGATTAAGAGAGCTTATAAAAACAGCTTATGTCATTGTTCATAAGCTGTTTTCAGCTTATTTTCATAAGCTCTACAGGATAACTAATGAAAACAGCTTATAGATTATACGAAAACAATTTAGCTTTTTTTTTATCTTTTTCTATAGAAAAATCTTATAGATGAGTGTTTATCATGATAAAAGTTTGTGCTATAAGCTGCAAATAAGCTATTTATCCAAACAAGGCCAATACTCAGACAAAATTTTCACTAAACAAATCAAAATAAAATCTACAAGAAAATTGCAATGGTAAAACATGATCATCATTCATCAGCCACCAACAATAGAAATATATAAAAACAAACAAGTAAGCAAATCAGTCTCTGACTTTGTATGCGCTCTCAGATAAGTTCCTGAGATAATGAATATTTCAAAAAAGTCCCTGCTCTATTAAACCCTCAAGTTTATCCCTGTATTTAACCATTTACTATCAATTAGATCCCTATATTTTAACAACTTACTATCAATTTGGTCCATTATACGGTTTAGAGGTTAATGAGTTGGATCCAGATATGGTTTATGATAAAGCCTTATGGCTTAATTTTATCATGTTGCCGACCCCACTTAGTGGGATAAGGCTTGGTTGTTGTTGTCAATTTGATCCATGTATTTCACCACTTACTATCAAATTAGTCTCTAATACACTTTCAAAATGACTAATATGAATAAAATTTGACAGAGACGACGACCTTTTTAAAATATCCATAATCTATGACTCTATTTGAGAGCACCCTACGAAGCTAGGGATTTACTCAAAAACAAATCACTACTATATAATCGATGCAAATTGGTGATAAAAATATGAAGAAAAAAAATCATATCATATTAAGAAACAACATCACAATATCAAGCTAAATATATAAAAACAACACAAAGAGGAGATAATTGTGATTTAATCAACGATTTGCAATTGCAGTGAGGAAAATAAAATAGACGAAAAAGGAAACAGCGATCTACAAACTTTTTCTTCGCGTTTGGAATCGCGTGTTTCGGTGTTACGGTCGAAGAAGAGAAGAAGATCTCTTGTTTGACGAACAATATCAGTAGGAGTGCGTGGCTTTGGCTTGAAGAGACCCTTCATGATCGATGAAATTAGGGTTTCTGATTCAACGTGGAAGATGAAGAAGAAGAAGATAAGAGAGAAATAGAAAGCGATTTCAATTTATATTATTGGATTTAGATGAGAGGATAATATATAATCCTAGTGAACATGTTGTTATTGTTATGTTATTATGAGATTCAAGTTGAGGATACAGGTACCAGAAAAACAAACTTTTTCGTTTCATCTTTTTCCGATTTTAATTCGATTCAACCACTCCACTTTCAGTAAAAATAACTAACTAACTAAACTTAATCCCTATCTATCTTTTGCTAATATTGCATCATCTCATATATAACTTTTTTTTTTTGTTATAAAAGGGATTATACCATCATTAATTATTACGCTGGTATCAGAGACATTATTTTGTGGGCAGTTTTTTTTAAAAAATTATTAGTAAAAAATGATTTTGAAATTATTAATTTAAAATAGTTTAGTTTTAGAGATTTTTTTAAGAAGTGGTTATATTAAGAAAAAACATGTCTTCAACAAACTTTATTTAATATTTTTATAACATCAAAATCTATTTAATCTCTTACTCTTTTTCGTTGGGTCCTTCAAATATCTTAAAGTAATGAAGTATATTCTAATCTAATTTATCTAAAAACTTGTTTTACTAAAAGTTTTTGTTATATTTTATTTATATTTCGGTCGAACTCTTATTGTAGCACTGAATCATCATAATAAGCATAAGGACAAATGAGATAGATAGATTATCATTTTTTTTTTTGTCATCGTGATTAATCTTTGTGGGAAACATGTGAGACACATAAGGTGGGTTCTCCCCTTCAACCGAATTTTTTCTATATGCATAAGTCAGAAATGGAACCCCTTATCACATACTTGGCAAAAGTTATGGTGCATAAGAAAATATCTAGTGTATACGTGTAATAATCTTAGGCTTCTCAAACTACATCAAATTAAACTTCATTTGCTTCAAACGTTTCTCTCACTAAAACATAAAGCTCTCCCCCTCTCTCTACAATTTTCAACATTCTGGAAAAGAAAACGAAGAACTCAGATGAGTCTTCATCTCTTCCGAGCACACATGATGGTTCCGGCGTGGTGGTCGCCGGCCAGAGGCGGCGGCGCCGTGCCGGAGAACCAAACTCACCCTTTTTAAAAACTAAAGCCATTTTTCAACATCCATTTTCGTTTTAAAGCCAAATCCAAACTCGGATCGCGCAAAAACACAACGAGAAGGAGTAAATCTAAAGATTAAAACACAAACGAAATTTTCTTTCTACCTCTTTCTACCCTGATGATTCGGTCTCTGTTGTTGAATGGTGGTTTTCGTTTTGAGTTCTTGCAGATTCGGTTGTGTTATGAAGGTCTTTGCGAAGTCCGAATTTGATTGTCGTGAGATTGGGATTTAGAACTGATTTGTTGTTGTATAATGAAAACCAAAAATGGTATATGTATTGTGGTGTGTTGATGGTGGTTCATTGTGTTCTTTGATGTTCATCATTTTTTTGATTTTTTTTATGATTTGATCCGAAAAATGGCGAGAGAGAAGGGATTTAGGGTTTGTAATTGGTGGTTGTATCAGTCATTGGGTCACATAAACCATTTCCACAGCAAAATGGTTTTGGAGTACAACTCACATAAACCATTTCTTTTCTCCTCCTCCAATTGTGTCAGTCCAAAACTGAATGATGACAATGGCTCTAGGTCCTTAGTTTTTTTCACCTGTTGAAAACCATTAAGTACATCTAATGGTTTTGGAGTACAACTCACATGAACCATTTCCACAGCAAAATGGTTTTGGCATAATTTTATACAAAACATACTATAATAAGGACATTTGTGACTGTCATTGAACCAAATCAACACTCTGAAATCATCATTGAACTAAAATGATGATTTCCGCGATTGTAGTGTTGTTTCGTTTTGTTTCGTTTGGTTTTGTTTGGGGTGTAGGAAGCAATTATGTTGGGCTACCGATTAATGGGCTGGGATTTATACACGGTACATAAGGATTTCCTTATGCACCATAACCGCACCCACAAAATATATTTTACATATTTTATAAACTACTTACTTTGTTTATAAATTTTAAAGACTAGATGAAATAAAAAATACTCATTTTTTTTCTCACAAACCAAACCGCCTCCGTTAAAGTCATGAAACCAAGAAATACAAGCAATCACCCCATCGGAAGGTGGAGAAGGTTGAAAACAAACTTGTAAACGTTTCTAAAACAGTTTGCGTACTCTCATAAAACCAACACTATGACGGCCGTTGGAAAAAAATGCATCGCTTATTGTTCATGCATCTACCAAAGTTACTATCATCGGAGAGGGGTAGTGTGGGGGGCCTTTTGCCACTTATCGCACCACCAAAGAAATGTTCTACATATTGGGATGGAGGGTTTGGATGTTATGGAAAGGAGAGGGTTAGGAGGCGAAAGTTTTGTCTAGAAAGTTCAAAGAAATTCATGAGATAAATATTTGTTTTCGATAAATATAAATAAAAAACACATGACAAAATTTTGTTAGAAATAAATAAAAGAAAAAAACACACACACAAGACAAATATTGAAACCACATAATCAATTTTGCTTCAAATTTTCAAAAGTCAATACTCACAGTTTGGTACACGACATAACAACAAAATCTATAACATACCATTGCTGGCACAAATAATTTTCCTAGATTTAATCATTATTCATAAACCAATTTTATTCCAGTTAAATAATGGCACAAAAAATTTGTTTATAAAACTTTCTTTTGTTTCATCTTATTAAGCATAGACTTTGTTTTACACATCGACCTCCATGAGATGATAAATTGTACATGTGCTCCATGAGAACATGAGTTCTGTGCGTGTTCCATCACAAACATCAATTAAAAGAAAAAAGGCAGATTTGCATGGCTTAAGGCTAGTAGGGTCGATGCAGAGACGATAAGGTTCATTCATGTCTCCCATTCTCATGTTTGTGTGTATTTAACTAATTATTGTCCAACCCGCACTCATGGCACACACAATAAGAAAATACCCTCAATATAAATAAGTGACTTATGAGTCATGCAGTCATGCTAACTCATGTATCTTAAATCTTAAGGGTCTAAAAAAAGAATTAAAACATAAATTTTATATTGAAAAAATAAATTTTTAAACTTTAAATTAATGTTGGTTCAATTGGCAGACAAAAACTCCTGAATCAGACGTTAGAGTTTAAACTTTGTTGGCTTCGGTTTAAATTTCAAGCTAAACTACTAAATTAGTTTACTACATACCAATATCAAATTAGCTAATTTTTTATGGAAAAAAAACATAATAAGCTCCTAACTTAAGTTAACAAACATACAACAAATCATGTTGAATTAAGATTATTCGTCTTGAACTTTTAGGAGAGTTAACCATTGAACGTTATTTCTGATTGATAGGGACTTATAATCGCTTCAATCAGATTTTCTGATAGTATTGAGCCTACACCGGAGAATAAATAGACATTTATGCGAGATATGAGTATTCTCATTATAGAGAAATATAAATATGTGACACTTCTACCATCAATAAAAAAATGTTAATCAAAAACTTTTCTCCCTTTGCGCGGGACGCCATCACGGAACGTGCAAACATATGCAGTGGCAGAGCTTAATAGGGGCTGAGGTACAATATATTTTATTTTTCTCAAATGGCCCACCCAGCCTTTTCCCCTTCTTCTATTAGACGTACAGAAAACAAAACTTTTTCCCCTTCCTCTATGTAGTTTACTTTTTTGATTAAACTTGGTGCTTAGCATTTATTACAACTGAAAAATTTATGTTTATATATTAGACTATATTTTGTTGGCCCACCCCCGATATTTTTTCTAGCTCCGCCATGTCTTGCACATGTGAATGACAACCATTTTATGATGGTAAAATGTTGGCTTGTATATTTTTATTTTATATTCAATGTTATCGTTGTTTATGAGCAACCGTCATAAGCTACATTACATGTATTTATGAAGGACGACTATCTAATTCCTCTCACGTTTGCCTATGGACACAAAACCATCGAGTTGATGCACAACTCTGAGAGCTTAGATATATCCATAAGATGATTTGTTATAATGATCTTAATCGTGCGGTACAAGTAATGAGATAATCGGAGACGATGTTGTGATGATTGTTGAAAACCTTTAAAAGGAAGACAAGGTTGTTACGATAAGAAGACTAAGATAAAGTAAAAGTTGAAGCTTTTTTTTAATAGGAAAGTAAAACTGTTTTTTTACAAGTAAAAGTTGTACATTGATAGCCTATAAATTAATTGATAATTGTTGTGGGGATACTCTGATACCAAAATGTAAGTCGGAAATTGATACAATGAGTATATTACTTTCTTCCTAATAACATTCGTCCCTTATACAGTAAATGGACTATCCATGACTCGATGAAAGGTACCACCACACCTTTACGAAGGTGAAGTGTTGTCGTACTCACAAGTGCGTGTGGCCAACTTCAATCAACTACCTTCTCTCCTTCTTTCCTTCAATCAACTACCTTCTTTCCTTTTAAAGTAAAATAATATACTGTATTTAAGTTTTAATCTATATACATGGTTTTAATCATTTTGTATTCAACACATTTTTAATTAAATTTAATTTCCCAAAACAATTTATTGAAACTCAATTTTCTCCACTACAAAATCAAACATTGGTCATTTCTCAAGCTCAATTTTTCCATCTTCCACGAAATTTCCTGCTTTTGTTCCCTTCCACTTGAAAAAAAAAAAAAAACCATTTTCTATGTTCAGTTTGAATTTACCAGATAATACATTCATTTCAAAACCTCCAACACAAATATCACAAAACAACAAAATTCTTAAAAAAATAAAAACCCCAAATGCCAGAAAATAGAACTCAACACACAAACATATACATAATCATAGATTTAGCCTCATCTTGCTAAATCAAAACCTTATTATAATCATAGATACATTAGTACAACTCATAATAATCAAGCAACCGGTTTAAACGAAGTAAGATTCTTCAAATGAAGCCAAGGTTTCTCCCAAACACGTGCTTCATAATTCTTCGTCACAGAAACATCTTTCGCAGCCAACACAAGACGGTAATTCGTACCAGAAACCACTTGTGTCTCACCTTTGATCACTTTCACGAAACTCAGTTTCGAACCAGATTGTTTTCCGTACTCTGTCACTGCGAATTTCGCGATCTCAACCACCTGTGGGTCATTCACGTTCTTGATTGGGGTCCACCCACCGACAAGAGCATCCTTCTTCAAACCATCGGAAACGGTAAAAACCGACACAACAGATAGAAAGAGAAGAACAAAGATTGCACCGTTGTCAAGTTTCATTGTTAACAAAAATAAAAATTGATTTGATTCTTTTGATTATGAATTCTAATTATTTTGTAAGATGATATGTTGTGGCTATTTATAAGGCGTGAGTTATGGGGCTTCCTAGATTTGATAGGTACGTGTCGAGTTTTACGGATTTGCCCCTGGATATTAGTTTGGGATAATCACGCGTTTTTGTGTTAATTTCTGTTATAATTTTACAAATCCGCGACTGGGATGTACTAACTTAAGTAATTGGATTATGATGGCTTTCTGTCTAAGCAAAGAAAAAGTTGTGATTGGAATATTAGAGGCCGTTATTAAATATTTAAATAAGAAAATCCACTTATTTTTCATAAAAGGACAAATAAGGAAATTTAGTTTATGATAAGTTTGTAGCTATGCTAAGTGTCAAACTTATTTTTATTTCTCTTTTCCATTTTTTATTCATGAAACTTGGTGGTTATAATTTAAACTTTAAGATAAATAATTGAGGTGTTTGAGGTTTGAAACATAAATTCTATATATATTATGTAATTATCATATCAACCGAGCTAAACATATTGATGGTTGAAAACGAACTACGTTACGTTCGATTTTGACTATCCCTTTTGAATGCAAAATCCTTTATATTGTTTTCAAACTGTTATGTAATTTTGTTTTTGCTTCTCTGGCTGTTGGTAGCTTGACTGTATTGTATTTAAATTTTTAACAGTTACCTCTAGCACGCCTTGTGCTTGAGGGGCTGTTTGTTGTTTCTTTAACATAATTCGCTTAGTTTATTAAAAAAAAAACTGAGTTAAACTTACGAGGACATAAACATTTTGGCTTTAACAACCAATTTTATTATACAAATTGATGTAATTTATCATTTTTTTAAGGAGAGATTGATTAATCATGTTTTGAAAAGAATCTTAACACAACATTTAATAAAACATACGAGGTACTCATGAGTTTAGCTCAGTTGGTTGGAACAATGTATAATCATGTTTTCTTTCTCTATTTTTACTAGAAAAGACATTCGTTCAAATTTGTATAATATATAAAAAGAAAATACAAATTCAACGTCGTAAAGATTTTGTAAACAAACTCACAACAACTAGGTTTATAGTATAAATTGACAAAATGTTTACAAATGTGACAACATATACTCTTTGAATTTCCTCTAAAAGAATATTCTCTTTTAATTTATAATGTTGATGTACAAGTCATTGATCGAGCCAATAATGAATCAAAGTTGATCTCACAATCTATAATGACTTATAAAAGGGTTTATGTCTACCTCGGTCAATCAAATATACAATTATGTAACTCCTATCTCGATATGACCTCAACGATCACTTGCGTAAAGAGAATCACTAACAAACAGATAAGTAAAGTACCTTATAGTGCGAAGCAAGTTTTACCAGGATCGTCCCCGACAATTTGGAGGCTCCGTCACAATCTTGACAGTTTTCGTTTATAAAAAATTGAACAAAAAAAATCTAACATCACTTACAGTGACAAATTGTGGTTAAATATATGAACAATGATTTAAATATGATTTTTACCTACACACAAATGCATGATTGACAACAAAATTGTTGATAAAGATATTAAATCAAATTTTTTTTTTAGCTAAAATGATTTTAAAAAAAAATTATCATATGCATCTATAATTACCATTAATATTATCTTACTTTTAAATTTGTACAACTAGTGACAAAATGAAAATAGTATATTTTCTAAGGTAAGAAAATGTCGTCCTCCAACCCCCGGTCATTGGTCAAAAACGAACTTAAAAAATTGCCGTTGGATTTGAAGAGCTGGGGTAACAAAAGAAATGAAATTATTTGGGTAGCTGGATATGAATGATGAATAGATTGGGCAGACACGGATCAAAACGCAAAACTATGCGCTAAGGAAATAAATGATGTGAACCTTATCTTATAAAAATAGTGTAAATTTGAATGAAATCTATGTGATGTACTCTAGTCCACAAGTGAACATGAAGATGCATCCAATTCCACATCCCGTGATAAAGACGTTTAGGACCCAAGCCTCCACATTGCTTCAAAGATATGTCTACAATTATTGATATTTTAAATTGATTTATAAGACTAGTTCTCTCTTAATTTAAGGTTTTGTTACTGTAATTGCACAAGGAATTTGGTGCTAAGCAGATTATTTGATCAACTGATTAACCATTTGGTCAGATGATTAGATGATCATAAATAACTCACACCGGTAACAATGATGCTCTTATTTCATCAAGTGATTATATCGAGAAAGAGATTTATTTATCAGTTGTGAGTTCGTAGATTAATCTAAAGAGAGCATATAGTGTTACTCATGTTTTGAATTGGTCAATGCGTCATTTGATTGCATTAGGTAATATTTAAATAAAAAAATACTTTTGTGAATTAGGGATTGTGTTTCGAAAAAGCCGAAATCATGTATACCAATATTATGTGTTTGTTTGGTTCAGCTTCTTTTTAATCTAGAAGTACGTCTATAAAATTACATTGGATCGACATTTGAAGTATCATATTCAAAACAGCGTTGCTATATCTAGCGAAAATTGATTTCGCGTAATTTCATGACCATGCAATATAACTGGTTTATGAAGGAATGAGCAAAAAGGTGATGTCATCAAGTTCCTGATTTTGTGGAAATCAGGCGGTTAGTGGTGGTAAGTAACCAATTAAATTGATTCGGGAACAATTCTGTCGCGTTAAGTAGCATTTTTCTATTCAAAATTACATTGGAAAAGGGTACAAGTAAAAAAAGAAAAGCAAATAATTTCTTTTTTTGAATTAGCAAATATTATTAAACGCTATCCCTGCAAGACGCAAGGTATGGACGAAACAAGATACAAATGGTGCCGCATATAGACGGTACACCATAACCACCTAAAAATAAACCCACCAAAACACATCACCACCTAAAACAGACTCCTTAAAAAAAAGCACTATAAACACGGTATCCACCACTGCCCATCGTCACTACTCACCCCCAAAGAAACACCCTCAAAATAAAACCCCCGGACCCCAACACCCAAGCTGAGCCACAATTCGAAGAGCACTTGACTGAAGGATCATGTAGCTTTCACAACCTCGCGACCTCCGATCCACTGAAAGAGCACAAAACAAAAGCCCAAAAACGAACTTGAGACAAAGAACTGACTCTCGATCTTGAATCAAAAGTGATCGGCTCACCAGATTTTAGTACCAAATTTGCAGGGCACCCCTCGCCCCCGGTACACCAGAGAAAACCAAATCAAGTCAAATAGAGATTGCAGCTTGACCCCGACTCCCGATCTCGAAGCCAAATGAACCGGCCCATCGAAAGCCAGCACACAATATGTAAGACGAGAGACATGGCATGCAAAGTTAAACAACAAACAAATCAAAAGGAAAAGGCTCAACACACCCAAAAAGCACAACCAAGAGCTAGTGATGACGAACATGGACCTGTGTAACAGAGATTGCTTCCAAAAGAAATCACCCCAACAAACACCCACCTCCTCACCTAAAACAATATCAGCCACGTCCTAATAAAACTC
>Ga0209282_1000414_pt1 | contig 20879 bp, 23 predicted proteins | sample Mtrugardesep15_FD_187529 | JGI IMG/M metagenome (GOLD analysis project Ga0209282, IMG submission 187529) | Root nodule microbial communities of legume samples collected from California, USA - M. trunc garden sep15 (SPAdes) (version 2) | ecosystem: Host-associated > Plants > Roots > Nodule...
CCTCTTCATCGGTGGGTTTTTGCCCGACGAGCTTCTGTGCAGCGTCCGCATTGCAAACGACTTGCGGCGAGGGCGGCGTAGCCGTCTCGCCGCTGCAAGCTGCCAAGGTCGGCAGCAATCCGATCATCAGAAGGGGTCCGTATAATTTTGGCACACGAGTTTCCTCCGGTGTTGCAGCGTTCGACAAATGGCTTCCATCGCCGCCTATAGGGAATTGACGACCGGCATCTTCGTGTCCGTCCCATCGTAACGTGAGGAGTTTACTTCGCGCCCGACGCGATGAAACACGAGCTGGTCATCAATCTGACGATCGGCCAGCAGCGATTTGGCGTCCTTCCCCTGAATGTCCGGATTGAGCCAGGCGTCATATGACGCAGGATCCAAAATCAGCGGCATTCTCGTGTGAATGTGAGCGATATGGCTGACCGCTGGCGCGGTGATGATCGTGCAGCTGGTGATACCAAGCTTATCGTTATACGCCCATAGACCCGCGAAGGAGAAAGGCTTGCCTTCTGGCAATTGCAGCAACCAAGGGTCTTTTTTTCCGTCTTCGGCGTTTGTCGTCCATTCGAAATAGCCATCGGCCGGAATGAGACATCGCTTCGATTTGAAGGGCTCACGAAAAGCGCCTGAGGTATCGACCGTTTCGATGCGAGCATTGAACATCGCTGCCTTTGGCAACTCCCTTGCAAAAAACGGCACAAGCCACCACCGTCCATAGTCGATCTCCAACTCGCCGGATTTGCCCTTTCGGGCGAAATGAACATCTTGAGTTGGCGCAATGTTATAGCGTGGCCGCATGTTCGACGCCGGAGGGGCGGACTGGTGAATACTATAGAGCGCGTGGATTTCGGCCCACGTCATGATGTTCGTAAAACGCCCGCACATAGGGCCTCCCTTATCTACCGAGTTTGGATCGACAGCTCCTTGAAACTGTCCACGATGTTGAGAATGACCCTCCGCTTTACAGGATCTGTCACTTTGGCGAATGCCGTGTTGAGCTCGATACTTTCCTCCGAAACGAGACATCGAAGAAAGTGTTGCTCCTCCGCGAATGCGGCCAGGTGCTGCAAAAAGAAGTAGCTGATTGGTGCATCCAACGCTCTCGAAAACACGACCATCTCGGCGGGGTGGATGCGGTTCTGTCCCGCTTCATATTTGACGATCTGCTGGTGAGATAAACCGGCCGCGGCACCAAGTTCACGTTGGCTAAGGCCAAGTGCTTTTCGCCTCTTTCTAATCCTTGCGCCAACAAGGATATCAAAGTCCGTCGCCTGCTTTGGCTTCAATATTCTACACCCTACAGCAACCCGTTTATGAATACATAGCCCTTGCTTTATATAGGATTACGCAGGGCGTGTAGGCTAAGATTTCGGGAGCCTATTCTACGGATATCACGACAAGTGCAGATCTGCAGAATGCATTTCGAAAAGAGCTATGATAATCGACAGAGAGCCGGCTTTGGCGGAGCCGCACGCGGAACAAGAGGGCATTTATGAGCAGGGGCAGTGCAAACACAGACGGACCACATCCGGTCGATATTCATGTGGGACAGCGGGTACGAATGCGCCGGAACCAAATAGGAATGTCTCAGACAATGCTTGCTGACGATCTCGGAATTACATTTCAGCAAGTTCAGAAATATGAGCGAGGCTCGAACCGCATCAGCACATCCAAGCTCTATGAGATAGCGACTGCCCTCAGCGTGCCGATTACATATTTCTTTGAGGATTTGACGCCCGGCGACAAAATTGAACACGAGCCGGTCGCGGCACTCGAACGCCACAAGGAATACCTGTCGAGCAAGGAGGGGTACAAGCTCATCGATACGATGAGTAAACTGCCGCGTTCGCTGCGTCTGAAAATCTTGTCGCTTCTCGTCGTCCTTCAGCCCGGAGAGGATGAAGCGGACGATGATGGTTCCGACACCTTGATTTGACGGAGGAGTGCGCGACAATGGAAAGGCATATCCGAAACCAGGCTATCACCGAAGCATATGAAGCAGGGGAGCCCGTTGCAGCATTAGCGGAACGTTTCGGACTTAAGCCTGCCTCGATCAAACAGATTCTGAAGGACTTCGAATTTTACACGCGGATCCAGGGAGAGCAAACACTTCCCAAGGGCATCTCAGTGGTGGCCGCTGTTACCATTGTGCAAGCCATCGGCATCTGGCCGGCGACTTCTAATCTCGATGAAATCTTGGACAGGCGGATTGAACTCTTGAGATCGGCGGCCCATGGCAAGCTGGTCAATATAGCGCTGGCCGAAATCGAGCGAGCAAAGACATAGGAATAGATAGCCATGTCGGGTCGGCTTGCGCGAAGAGTTCATTGCCGCTGTCGCGAAAGGTCGTATTCTGCGACGTCGCAAAAATACGAGAAAACAAGTGTCGCTTTAATCGGAACTTTCGCGACATGAACGAAGGGAGGCGAGCATTACTATCCCCAAGCTGGTAGCTTTTGACGTTGACGGCACACTGCTGCGTGGCGAGAATATTTGCGGGTGCATCGCGAGGAATATTGGCCGTACCGCAGAAATGGACGCCTTCGAGCTTTTCCGCTCACGCGAAGAGATCACCGTTGGGCGGCAAACCATGCTGGAATGGTATTCTCCTTTCAGTCGAGAGACACTGATCGGATATCTTCAAGATCTACGCCTCGCGCCGGGTGTTCGGCGCGGTTTTGCTCGCCTGAAAGAGGAGGGCATTAAAATCGCGTTGGTTTCGATCACATGGCAATTCGCTGTTGATTGGTTAGCCGCTGATCTGGGCGCGGATTATGCAATCGGCACAGGATGGGGCGATGACGGTAAGATCGGGCACTTTTGGCCGGAAGATAAAGCGACCTGGCTCCGGTCCCTACTAGCCCAGCTTCAAATCGACCAAGACGCATTGGTAGCGGTAGGAGACTCCTACAGCGATATACCAATGTTGCAGCTCGCACAGCGCGGATTTTTTGTCGGCCACAATCTTCCTGCAGAACTTAGCCACGTCAACCATTGGCCTGACGCCAACATTGAGGCCGTCGTTGAGGAGGTGCTCGTGTCTATGTCGCGGAAGTCCTGATTTTGCAGCGCTGCAAAAGTCGGATCGAGCAAATGTCGGGAGTTTCGCGACAGGGAGGTCCGGAGTCGGCCCGAAGCCGCCATTCGGTCACAATTATGCTTGCTTCAAGCTCGAGAGGGCGTTGATGGGGCGGTTACCTTGATGAGGGTGTTCATGCATTCAGACAGAATTCGAGAGGCGGTCGCGCTTTTGACTTCACAGGATGATCGGTTTGTTTCCCCCGTTCCTCTGCCCGATGACCATGTCATTGACTATGTCGAAGGTGAAATCGGCCTCAAGCTCACCGAGGATTACCGCTATCTGGTCAAGAATGCCGGGAACATCGTACTGACCAAGGAATTGCTCTATTTTCGTTCCGACATTGAGGGGCGATGTAACATCGTTCCGAGCGTGGCTGGCGCGAGACGCGCAGGAGTTCCAATGGAATGGCTGCCTATTTGCCGAGACAACGATGATTACTATTGCCTTTTGCCGGACGGTAGCGTCGAGCTCTGGTCCCACGACAACATGTTCGAGCAACGCTGGCCGGACCTTGCTGAATGGGTTGTCGACAGCTTCATAAATGGCGACTAAGCGCGCCACCGCGATTAGCCCCACCCGTTAAATAAGAAGCGCTTGTAGACCATCACTCTTGGGTGGTGATGTCTCCTATTGGCGGATACTGTTGAAAAACTCTTTCGATGATCTAGCCGAGCGAATGTTGCGGCAGTTTCGCCATCCGGGGCCCGCTCATCGTCGTCTTGCAATCGTGATGATCTCGGGGCTCTCGTCCGTAAAAGGTCCTGACTGGAAGTCGCCGTATCGGTGCTCTATGGCAAATCCATGCTTCGCCAGGAGCGCCGCAAGCTCGTCCGCGTGATGGAAGCGCAAGGTACTTTCACTGCTCAAAGGGAGGCTTGGATGGTCGCCGGAGAAGTCGTGCCTGAAGGATATCGTGCGTCCGTCGAACTCTGAGGTGACGGTCGTGACGATCTTCACCAAGCGATGATCGTTCAAGTAGACCAAGGCGGGACGCTCAGGTGTCCATTGTTGCCACGGGCGAGCTAAGGGATTTCGACTCTCAAAAGCAAAAAGTCCACCCTCAGCCAGGCTGTCTCGTACGTCTGAGAGGAATTGATCCACAGCCTTATCGGCATTGATGGCCTGGAAGGCATGGCCGGTCATGACAGCCAGCTCGAACTTGCTGTTCCAATCAGGCTGGGGAAGCGTGCCCAGTACCCAATCGATATTCGGTAAAGCCCGAGCACGAGATACGACTCCTACGCCTGGGTCGATCCCACACAGGTCGCCGAGGTGCCCAGCCTCTCTGGCCTCATGTAGCAGTGTCCCTGTTCCACATCCGATATCAAGCACTGAACCTGCGTTCATGATGATTGGAAGGTAGAAGTCGAAATCGTCGCGAATTGAGCGTGGATGCCAAGCATCATATATCTCTGACAGAAAGAGGTCGTCATAAAAGCGGTCGCTACTCAAGCCGGCCTCCGAATGTCGTATTAACCGATGTAACATACGCACAGGACCAGACTTCACAACCGTCCAGTTCAACCGTCGCTCTATTTGTCGACCATCCGGCACCAACGCCTGCGACTTACTCCTGACGCCTCCGTTTCCCCCGCGCTAAAAGCTTCTCCCCATCTGGTCGGATCTCGCCCTCTGGTCCAACAAAACGATATAGCGTCTGTCTGGTGACGCCCAGTTCCGTACATAGCTCGCTGACCTTCGTCTCCGGCTTCCCCATCGCGGCCTGGGCAAGTCTAAGCTTTGCCGCTGTCATCTTGAAGGGGCGGCCGCCGTTGCGGCCGCGCGCCCGGGCAGCATCAAGCCCGGCCTTGGTGCGCTCGATGATCAATGACCTTTCAAATTCGGCTAACGCCGCAAATATACCGAACACGAGCCTTCCATTGGCGGTTGACGTGTCGATCGTCGCGCCTTCGCCGGCGAGCACCTTAAGTCCGACGTTCCGCTTCGTGAGTTCATCGACTAAGTTAACCAGGTGACGGAGATCGCGGCCGAGCCGATCAAGCTTCCAGACAAGGAGCGTGTCTCCAGCCCTGAGGGCCTTCAGGCACGCTGCCAGTCCAGGTCGATCGTCTTTTTTCCCAGAGGCGGAATCCTCGTAGATATTGTTCGAGTCAACGCCGGCCGCGAAAAGCGCGTCTCGCTGCAGGTCGTGAAGCTGGCTGCCATCAGATTTTGAGACGCGGGCATATCCTAAGAGAGCTGTCACATAAACGCTCGTATTTGTTACAGTCAGTGTCGCGCCAGCGAGAAACAGATAGCGCGTCACATAACCCGTGTTATTTTCTACGTAACGTAAACCTATCTCGATTTAGATTTTATGACAATATGACCTACTGAGAGGGGAGAAAGGCGCGCTGCCCTCTCTCCCCCACAAGCACTAAACCGGTCTCCCCATGCTTCAGCCTGCGGCTTGCAGCACCGGTCCGATTTCACAAAAATCGGACGCGGCCCTTCGGGTGGGTGATCCCCCTCCGGTTTAGCGCTTGTCCCCCTCTCTCCAGCTGTTCCGCACGAGCTCGGGAGCAGGACCAGGTCCTGCCCTCCCTTCGATTTGGGAGGTCAAACGGCTTTGGCCGGTTTTGCGGATAGAGGTGAGATGATGAAGCAGGGATTGGAAGAAGGTTCGCTCTTCGAAAAGATGGAGCGCCACATTGCGGCTCAGAAGGCGACGGCGGAGACCGTGAGGGAGTGGGACGAAAAGCGAGCGGTCGAACGTGTAAGCCCTGTGATTTATGCTGGGGCTTTGGCTGCTGCTTCGAAGGAAGATGAGGCAGCACGACTATCGATCGTCATGCACAGGCCAGTCGACCGAAAGGAATCCGATCGCAAACTCGAATATCTAGCTGCATATATTCTGACAACGCAGGCACCTTTGGATGCAAAAGAAATGGAAGTGATCGAGGCCGTAGCTGACGAGCTGAACGAGCGGAGTTGAACAGCGGCTGGATAGTCGCGAAACGCTGACCTTTGCTGAGGTAACACCCGTCTGCTTTGCGCCGTCATCGACAGCCTCCCTTCCGCCCAGGAGAAGGGCCACCTGATTTCGAAGTGTCGACAGCCGTCTAACCCATCGGCGACGTTTCCGTAAGAATCGTTGGCAGCCAACCTATCTTGTCAGACTTGAATCTTTCTGAGGTACGAACAGGTGCCGCAAGGCCACGTGGTCGACCTTCATGTTTGGCAACAGAGGCATTTCAGTTAACAAATGCCAAGCTCTGGGCGCGTGAAGCCGGCCAAGCTGATCTGTGATGAATTGTTGAAGCCTCCTAAGACTCTCATCCCCGTGACCAGGCTTCATAACTACAGCAGCCTCAACTTTCTGCCCCATCAAACGGTCAGGCCTGCAAAAGACGCCTACCGCGGTGACCATACCTGTTGCGGCTACCGCTCTTTCTATTACCTCAGGCTGGACAATGACGTCTGCAGACTTGATCATGCGGTCACGGCGGCCACTGAGATAGAGCTCGCCTCTCGCACCTTTGTAGCCAATGTCTCCTGTAAAAACAGCGAGTTGCCCGGCCCCTCCAAAGGGGCGTTTCTTTTCAGCAGTTTGGTCTGACGCCCAGTATCGATCGAAGACGCCGAGACCACTGTGGACAATTTCGCCCGTCATCCCGGCGGCGGCGAGATTTCCATGTTCATCGACGATGTCAATTTGTACGCCGGGAACAGCAAAGCCCACGGAGCTTGGAAGCTCCTCAAGGAGTGCCGGGGGAAGGCACGTCGACCGGTATGTCTCTGTGAGCCCATAGTTAAGGGCAACTGCGGCGTTCGGAAACTTTTGCCGTGTGCCGTTGATCGTCTCCTGAGGAAAATCGGAGCCGGACGACGTAAGAAGCCTCACCGCCTCTGCAGACGCGCCGTCTCTGGCTTTAAGCGCAGCGATCATCGCATAAAGGCTCGGCACTCCGGCAATTACGGAAGGTGCGTGCTGCTCAAGGGCCGCCCAGAATGAGTTAACATCACCGCGTTTCGACAAAACAAGTGGGATTCCTTGCAGCGCACATAGGTGGAATTGACCCCACCCGTAATCGAACGCCCACGAGACCGGGCAATGAATTCGGTCTCGGGAGGACAGCTCGAAAAGGCGGCCTATATTTTCACTGCAGACGATAAGATTGTTGTGAGATTGACATACTCCTTTAGGATTCCCGGTCGACCCTGAGGTAAAAATAATCGATCCAGGATGCGTGGTAGTGGTAACGAGAGGTTCTTCATCGGCCCCCCCGCTCTCCTTGATGGCTGAAAGCTGCACCATGCCGGTATTAAAGATATTTTCCGACGCGAATTGATCGTCGTCATAAAACAGGATTGACGCTTCTATAAGATCGCAGCACTTCGCTGCGGTAGTCGCAGTCGCTCCCGGGTTGATAAGAGACACCACACAGCCTTGAGCCCACGATCCGAGGATCGCGGCGGCCATCCTGATCGAGTTCTCACACCAGAAAGCGCATCGAGAACCTGCTGGTATTTTTTGTCTTCTTAAGAAACCAGCATATGCAAGAGCAAGCTTTCGAAGTTCTGCGAAGGTGACAGTTTCGTTCTCCGTGAACAGAGCGGGATGCGCACCTTTGGTTCCAACTTGCTGCAGGAACTTTTGCCAACTTCCCTCAACGCCGCTAGCTTGTCTCACAAAGTCCTCCTAACCTTGAGGGAATTTTCCCGCCGATAAATCTTTCTCGCGGCTTCGGATGGCTTATGAAATGAACTGGACTCGCCGTCAGGCCGTATGCGCCCGAGTTTTTGATCGCAAGGACGTCACCGACACGCACTTCGGGGAGGTCAATTTGCCGCGCAAGGAGGTCAAAACTGGTGCATAGCGGACCAGCTAATGTAACCGTCTTCGCCTCGCCCGAAGGATTTGACAGATTTTCTATCTGCCAATTCCTCCGTAGAACCGATCCGAGCATTCCTGCAGCAGCTAAGTGATTGTTAAAGCCGCCGTCGCAGATTCGAAATGAAACTCCCCGGCTTTCTTTTTGCGACACAACACGGGTTAAAAACCATCCGGCCGGGCCGACTAGCCACCTACCCATTTCTAACGAAAGTCGAGGGATGGACCGACGATGAAAATGCTTTTCAATAGAAGCCGAGAATCTTTCGCCGACAGCGGTGAGATCCACTTCCATGTCGTCGGGACCGTAGGGGATACCGAAACCAGCGCCCAAGACCACATGACTACTCGGCGTCCTGAGTTTATCATCTACCTTTGAGGCGAGAGCAATGTTGTAATCAAAAGTTTCGGAGAGGGCGTTGTGGTCTAGGCATCCCGTCCCTGATAGGATGTGAAATCCCGCGATTGCGATGCCGGCAATGGCCTCAAGTCTCGCGATAGATTCGTTCAAGGTTTCCTCGTCGAACCCGAACTGACTCGCACGCCCAGCCATAGGAGCCCCGAAACGAGGCGGGATCCAAGCCGGCGAAAGCCTTACCAAGACCCGCTGGGAAAATCCAAGTTCCACGGCAGTAGCCCCGGCAAGAATGGCTTCCTCGATCGATTCAATTACTAAGGTCCCGCGCCGCAAGCCTACAAATTCTAAAATTTCTGCATGTCTTTTCGCCGGCCCTGAAAAAGAAATTCTTTCTGCATCGATGCCGCTGTCCAAGGCCGCTCGGACTTCACCAATGGAGCTGGTATCGAAATGAACTCCCAATCGGTTAAGAAAAAACAATAACGAAGGGTGGGGGTTCGACTTTACCGCGAAACTGACGGCCACGCCCAAAGGAAATATATCGCGCAGTGTTTTCAGTCGTGTCTCTATTATATCAAGATCATAAATATAACATGGCGTTTCCGAACCTGACGCCAGTGATATTAGATCATGTTTATCCGATTCAGAACCTTCCATCTCGCGCATTTGTTCGCCTCCATCACCTAACGGTATTGTCCGCAGCCGCATAGTTGCTCATCTGCCGAAAGTACGCTCAAACCTTAGTCAGCTTCCGGCGGGAGTTCGTGGGCTAATCAGCCAGGCCAAATCTTGTTCTCAACAAGTCGGTCACGTTTGCCACCGTAGACAGCGACTTGGACGTAACATCAGCATCTAAAAGGTTGATATTGAATCTTCCTTCCAACGCTAAAGCTAGGTTGATGAAATCAAACGAATTGAAGCCCAACTCGCTTAGAGGCGCATCGTCCGCAAAAGACATGTTTTTGAGTTGCGGCTGAGCTTCATACAAAATTTCGCGAACACCCGAACTGATAGTCACCGTGTCACTCCTATCTTTAAAAATTGCTGTGAGAGCATACTCCCAGCGTTGCTTCCATCCGTCACACAGGCATGCTGGTGCTCCAATGGCCGCTGGCGGGCCTTCATGCATGCGAGATCTGGGCGCTGCGGTGGTCCGGAATTGGTAGCGCCAGAGAGCTTCTTACGGTCCCGCCAGCCACAGCGTGCGTTACGCTTCGACCAATTTCCGTTCGATAAAACGGAGCATAGCTTCGATCGTTTCAAAATTTTCGATTGTAACATCTTCCGGTTCAGCCATCACGCCGGCCTTCTCCTCAAGGAACATGACGATACCGATCAGGGAAAAACTATCGACGATCCCGGACGAAATGAGAGGGGTTTTTGAATTTATTGACGAGACATCTAAACTGAGATCGTCGCGCAAAAATCGTAGGATATCATCTTCTTGCATTAAGACTCGGCTCCTCTGCCAGGTTTAAACCCGATGAGTTCCAGTCAGAGATCGAACACCAACTAAAGCTTGGCGATCGAACTCAACTAAACGAGTTGGTCATCGGTCCTTTTTAAAATTCTTCCCTCGCCTCATTCCGCTGTCGCTGTCAGTGTCGATCGTGCCGTCATCATCCTGCGGAGTTGGCTGAAATACTTCTCCTCCCGGCTCACGAGGTCCTCGATGTCCGGAATTAAGCTATTCTTGGGGACAGTTTTTTTCTGCGAATTGAAGATGGCCTTCCAATACAGTCGCTGCCAGCGAGTTGCCAAGTCCGTGAGATTTGGGACTAACACCTCCAAATCCGTCAGCCGATGTGCCTGGATGAAAAGGGCCTCGGAACGCCTGCACTGTTCGATCTTCCAAAGGCTACTCGTGGGAAGGTCTTGCTCGCGGCCGTTGCCAGAAAGCCAGCGTGCCGAGTCTAAGTACCCAAGGAGCACTTCGCGGTCTTTGCCGAAATAGGCGTCTATCGTCTCTGAAAATCGATCGACCGGATCCCAATCGGAGCGTTCCTCCCAATTCTCGTTGGCATCAATCGAATACCAAGCAAGATAGCCGTACTTGGCAACAAACCATCCGAGCGCCGTTGCGAGGGACTTTACGTCCGTGAGGAGAGAGATTCCGTCGAGCCCGCTTTGATCGATCAAACGGACGTCCCCGTTCTCCACTTGTAGCGCTATCACGAAATGAGCCTGCAGGGGGCCGGCGCCGCCAAGAGCGTGCATTCTCGACATTGGATAAGGGATCACGCATGCCGTCTTTTGATGAAGGCACGCAACTAGCCTCGAGACAAAGCTGCTGATATCGAAAACCTTTTCAGCGCGAATCCTGACAGGATAGAGTGCCTCCATCTCATGGATAACGAACGAACGATTTAGATCCCCGTAGGGGTTATTCGTTCCGTGTATTCCAGTGAGCGAAACTGGCTGGTAGGCATCAACATCTCCTAGACGAGGTCGATCGTTATAAAACCGATGCCCCCACCAAATTTTACTGAGAGAAGACGACAAGCCCCGCAATTCGGCACAATAGGCAATTGCTGCGAAGAAGCAGGCGGGCACAGGATGTTTGCTTCGAGACCACGGAGCGTAATTTTCAGCACTTCGCAGAAGCTGATTAGATGCCACTAAATGTCCTCCACCATGGTCATATCGAGCGCCGATCAAACGGACAAATCGCGCCAATTTGGCAGTCTCGATAAAACCCAATCGCGCCATTTTGGCTCTCTCGACCAGAGCGCACGCAGCAACCGGCCAACCGACGACAGGGTCATCCTCGCGCAGGGCGTGCAGAAATGCAAGGGTTTTGAGGCGTATAAACTTTAAAGTTGACAGCGCATCACGTCCATGATGACAATTGCGTGACATCAAACGGTAAAAGTGTGTCTGAAAATGAACTTCACGAGAACCTTATTTGATACCGAGTATGGTACGTTCGATCTCTGGGCCTTCGACGGTCTAGACGCTAACAAGAACGCTTGCCCTATAGCTCTGAGCGTCGGCGACTTGAAACAAAAGAAGCCCGTGAATTTGCGCGTGCACTCAAGTTGCATAACCGGAGAAACACTTCACTCCACGCATTGCGACTGCCGCGAGCAACTTGAATTCTGCATGAAGCTCGTAGCGCGCGAGGGGGGCGTTATAGTCTACCTCCAACAAGAGGGGAGGGGGATAGGTCTCTATAACAAAATCAAAGCATACAAGTTGCAAAAAGAGCAGGGCGTCTCGACCTTTGAGGCTGACAAGCTTCTCGGGTTCTCCGGTGATGACAGGGATTACTCTGTCGTGTCCGTGATATGTAATATCATGGAGATATCTGCGGTGAAGTTGATAACAAACAACACATCGAAGATCGCGAAAGTGGCATCCGACACTTTGCACGTGGTCGGGCGCATTCCGATATTCATGCCCCCAAAACTTGGAAACAAAGGATACCTTTCTGCCCAGAAAGCTGAGAGGGGTTACCTCCTGCCAAGATACGAGGCAACAAAATGAAGTTGACTCTTGTTCTATGTGACGAAGCAATCTTCTCCTTTAGAAAAGGCAACGTCTGGGGAGAAGAGATCGATGCTCTCGGCATAAAAGACGAAGCGGAAAAGATCCTCAACTACGAGCGGTGCCAGATAACATCACCGAATATCCTGCGCTATCTAAAAGATGAGGGCGTGGATGTCTCCGCCGATGTTGCGATTCATTTCAGCCACCCGTCCGAACTGATCGCTGGCGCTATCAACATCCTTTATTTCCAGCAGTTTTTTGAATACGCGAAGCACGACCTGGACGCATACAGATCGATTTACGACCTCATTTTGACCCCAGGCGAAGAGGTCGCACGGAAGTTGGACTTCGTCCAATACTGGCCATTGGCCGTTTCGCAGCTTCAAATGGAACTAGCGCCCCGTCCCAATCAGGAACGGAGTGGCGCTGTCTTCATCGGCAATGAAAGGATGCGCTCAAAGGAGCAGTATGATGCCGCCCTGGAGCCATTCAAAAATGACCTAAGCATCTACGGATCAGGATGGGATCCCGCAAGGTACCCGCATCTGGCTACTTGCATTAAGGGTGTTTGTGAAATCGAGGACACGTCCAAGATATATTCCTCTGCGCTCGCGGCGATCTCCCTGCATCGACTCGAATATAGTGAGCTCTATGGCCTAGCCACCAACAGAAGCTTCCATGCGATTTTGAATGGATGCTTGGTCTTCTCAGACGTGAACGAGTCTCTTCGGAGGCTCATGGGGAATGGTCGAGGAGTAATTTTCTGTAGCGAACAGGATTTCAGGGCTGCGCCTGAAATATACGGGAAGCTTTGGCTCGATGAACAAGGAGCGATTGAAGCAGGAAAGAAGCATATCCTTGGGAACCATCGATGGTCCAATAGACTGCTTGAACTGGAGGAGATGGTAAATTGAGCGAAGACGAAACGACGTATAACTGGCGCATTTTCAAGAAAGCCTTGATGACCCTCGCCGGCAGAGAGCCTTTGAGTGAGCAGGATATCTTCGATAAGCGGTTCTCGCTGGGGTGGATCAGCGAAACGGCTAATAAACACCGGGTAATGCCGCAAGTTGCGACTGCATTCCTGGAAAGCCATGTGCCAGGAACCGACTTGTATTGCTCATATTTCCTCGGAGAGAACCAGTTCCACAGGCTCCGTCAGACGATATTAGTCCAGGAGATAGAGCGACTTGGCAACTTGTTGAAGAAGCACGACGTCCTATACGCCGTTCGCAAAGGTGTCACCATCGACCACTATGGCTATTCCGGGAGAAATGTTCGGTATTTCAATGATATTGACATCGCGATATCCCCAGCCGATGCCAGCAAAGTCAAGGACATCATCTCTCGGGAGACATCCTATATTCCCGACAGCTACTTCAACTTCGTCGCTCAAAAAATTGAGACGTTACCGCGCGAAACTTTAGTTTTGCTCAAAATCTATCCTGACCATATCCCGCAGTACACGAGAATGTCAGAGGGGCCGATACAAGTGCCCTTGCAGCTGGATATCGCATTTAGTTTAAGCTGGGTGACTTCGGAGTATCCGATCGATATCGACCACGCCTTGTCGAAGCGAAGGTTGATCACGGCTAACGGAAGCGAATTCTATTCCCTGAGCGGTATTTATTGCTTCATCGACGCGTACATGCACCTATTCCGAGAGGCTTACTTCAAAAGTACGTCGTTAAAGAGCGATCGAATTTCGAAATTCTTTGATGTGCTCCTTCTTTGGGAAAACTCTCAAGGCGCGGTTTTTTCGGAGAGCGACAAGGATCTCATTGAGAGCTACAACCTAGTTGCGCCACTAAAATGGGTCGCGTTTCACGTCGACAATATCTTTGGCACTTCGATGAAACAGCACGTCGACCTCACGTTCGCAGATCCAATCTACGAGCTTCCAAGAAACTTTTTCCAAATTTATCAGCGGGAGGATGGCACCGTTCAGGAATGGAAAGGGGATATGGATTGGAGGTTGATGATCGATGATAAAGCAAAGATCTACACCTGAGCCCTCCGATATTGATTTTCGGTTGTTTCGCGATGAGTTCGACGACTTCTGTGTTACTCGGGCTCCTTATGGCAAGGCGTCATCGGTCTATAAGGTGCGGGCAGGGGAAAACACTTACTATCTTAAGTTCCTAAATCAATTCTCCCGTCGAGAATTTGACGTTTACGCGGCTCATTCACACGACGCGACGCACCTGCCAAAGCTACTAAACACGGAGTTTGGAATCGGAGCCTCGGACGTACTCCTTATGGAAGATGTATCCGTCGGGCGGTTGCATCCTGATGGTGAGATGCTAGGCAAAAACGCCACCCGCATATTGACCGCCGTGTCAGAAGTTGGGGAGCCCCTGATCGACCGAATCCCGCAAAGAACCCTCCGAGCAACCTTCAAGTTACGGCTGTCAACCGATCTTAGAAAAATGGCGATTGAGAACGCCCACTTCAGCGGATCGCTGCAGATGTTGCGGAATAAAGTGACTATGTGGATTGGGGAACGGCTGAGCGGCTTCTTTTCCCGTGAGAAGATTTCCTTCATCCATGGAAACCTCAATCCGGGAAATATCCTTTTAGGCGAGCACGACTTAAAGCTGATCGATTTTGAGAACTACGACGTCGGTATCCCGTTGGAAGATTTGGTGAACCTCGCCTTCTTCTTTCCACCAGATGAGAAATTTCAGCTACTCGCTGACGACAGAAGTAGGGCTATAGCGCTGATATATCTGGATAAAATCTTGTCCTTTTATGCAACCAGCACTGATCCAACCGCCAATACGGCAGCCATCAATCGGTTCCGTCAGGATTACATGACTCTCGCTCATATGGTCTTACCGTCTACATCCCGTGTCAATTTCTAGGTGCCCGTTCCCGCATCGAGATGCATTTTGAAAGAGGAGGAGGGGATGAACGAGGAGCAATCGCCACAAGGAAGCATCGACGCTTTATCGGTTATCGTTACTAGCGTGTCGTTCGATATTGAACTGCAAGGTCTCGTAGACTCCTTCGTAGCCGCTCGTGGCAGTCGAAATCACGAACTGATCATCATTTTGAAGACGGAGCCGAACATTACGCTCAACTCCGGAAATATCAGGGTGGTAGCATGTAACGGACGGTCTCGATGCTTTCGCAAAGACTACGGAGCAAGTATCGCCCGCCATTCGCTCCTGTGCTTTATGGACAGCGATTGCAGGTTCTCCAAAAACTATTTCCTCCACTTAGGCAAGATTGGACCGCTTGCAAAAGTGGTGCGTGGAAGGGTCAATTACCTACACGACGGTTCCTACTTTCGAAGAGCCCAGTCAGAGTATCGGCGTCTATGTGACGAATGGTATTTCCGTTCGGAGACATTCACGCCTAACCTTATCGTCCGAAAGGATTTTTTTCATGCGGTAGGTGGATTTGACGAAGCCCACAATATCGACGCGAATGATGATTTCATCTTGAGCGAAAAAATCAAAAAGGCACTACCGGATCTTCAAACGATTGAGGATTTTTGTGTTGATTGCATACCCGATGACCGTCTTGCAAGAACGATGCGGAGCTGGTTCGGCTACGGTACCGGGTACGGTTTTCGGTGGTGGAAATATCGCGGTACCGACCGAAGCGACGTCTGGCGTTTTCCACCGCTAGTCATTCCTGCCCATATATTCACGGTCTTTCTGCCGGTGCTCATCCTCCAATGGACCGTCTGCTGGTCTGGATTTGTCGTGGGGCTTATCAGATATAGGGATGTTCAAAAGACATGAAACAGTCACCTGTAGCTAAGCTCGATAACGAAGCGATCGAGGCATGGATTTCGGACAATCTCGGGGATCTTTCAACTCTAGACTACTACCGGTGGGACGACGAGAGATTTCCAGATCTTCCTGTGAAAGATTTGTTCAATTTCTTCCTCATCGGCGCTGCCCTGAGCTTTTGTTTCATCGACGCAGATGGAAAATCTTTGTGTTCTCCAACTGGAAAATCAAAAGGATCGGACACCCTGTGGGAAGTGCTCAGATCGCATAAGGATCGGTTCAATAATGGGAAATACCCCGACAAGGATTTTGATGAGGCACTTCTCGAAGGCCTTGCCTTTCTGCCGCTCGCTGAGAAACGAAACCGCGCCGTGGCTGAGATCCGTTCCTTTCTGCAGCTATTTGAAGGCTCAGCACAGATCTTCATTCAGCGCTGCTCTGGCGATGCGGTGAGCATCGAGCGTTCTCTCTCCGGCGTGAGGACGTTCAATGATGTCTGTTATGGAATTGCGTTCAACAAGAAGGCGAGGCTGTTTATCGCCATGGTCAACGGCCGGCTGACTCCCTTGCGGTCAATCGAACGTATCGGAGGGCTAGCTGACTATCAGGTACCGAAGATTTTGATACATGAGCGGATGATAAACCTTCCAGATTACATCCTTGCAGATGTGAGAAATGGGAATCCTCTAGCTTCTGGGAGTGACCAGGAATTTCAAATTCGGTGGGCAACCGTGGAGGCGATTCAATACATCTCAGACCGCGTACCAGAACTGTGCCCTATGAAACTCGATTTTTTTCTATGGAGGAAGGCCAGAGCACTGACCAACAGAAGCCACATTTGCTTTACGGAGTTCTACTAATGGAATCGAACATACTTCTCGTAAAACCGGACAGCCTCAATCAGCAGCGTTTCGTTGACCAAGTTGTTGACGACTTAGGGCGACACGGATTTGAAATCGTTGCGAGCGGCTCAAAGGCTCTGTCTGAAACGGAGCTGAACAAAAACTTCATCATAAAGAACAGCGAGCACCTCGACTATATGCTCAGCGGCCCTGTTGCTGCAATTTTGTACCGCGGCGAATCCGCCGTGGGATTTGGTAGAAACTATAAGTTCCAGTTTCGAAAGCAGCACAAGGTCGACGACATTAGAAATGTCTTACACACAAGTGAGCCCGGAAATGAATACGTGGTCCAGTTCGGCTTATTTTTCCCCGAGCTGGACATCGCAAAATTCCATCAGTTCAGTGATCAAGGAGTCTTCTTCTCTAGTCTTGCACCTTCTGATGTGGAGGCGCTCCCTACGCTGGGCCGCTTCAACCTCATTGCGGACACAGAGGCACAGTTTTTATCGGAGAAATTTTCGCAAGTTAGCAGCATAAACAACTGCATGAGTGTTGGCCTCAGGGAGGTCATAGGCCCGTCTGTTGAACTAATTCGATATTACCGGAACGGCGAGCCTCGCGGCAGCAATGATGTCAGAGTCGTTCTTCTCAAAGCAGGGCTAGATTACACCAAAGAACTCCCTGCTCTTAAAGAGTCGCACGGTATTCACGGCGTCGTTTGCTACAAACCAAGCTACTCGTTGCTGGAAACGGAGAACATTCGCTACCAGATCTTCGAGAACAAGCTGTTTTGTGTTGGCGGAAGCTTTGGCGAGGAGGCGCCAGGTTACATTCGAGTGTCGAAAGAACTCGAAGACCTCTTCTTGGCTACATTCGAGCGAGACTCTTGAAGTGGCCCCTCGTGTGCCGGATCGCGGCAACGCCGGTCAGCTTATATCCGAGGACAGTTTGACCCCCGTAAGTAAAATAAAGAGAGTGGCCGATGTGGCCGCTCAATATGCCGACGCCGTCGATGCGGAAGGCCGCTTCCCGCGCGAGGCTGTCGATGCGATGAAGGCTGAGCGTCTGCTCGGCATCCAGATCCCCCGCCATCTCGGTGGCGAAGGTGCGACGACGACCGAAATCGCCGAACTCTGCTCCATTCTTGGCCAGGCCTGCGCCACAAGCGCCATGGTTTTCGCCATGCACCACATCAAGCTTTCGAGCTTGGTGGAACACGGTACTGAGAGCGAGTGGCATGCGGGTTTCATGCGGCGTATCGCGGCCGAACAGCTGCTGATCGCCTCTGCGACGACCGAAGGCGGCATTGGCGGCAATCTGCGCAACAGCATCTGCGCCATCGAGATCACCGGCGATACTTGCCGTCTCGAAAAGGACGCGACCGTCATTTCCTACGGCTCGCATGCCGATGCGATCCTGATTACCTCGCGCAGCAATCCGGAAGCCTCCTCGTCCGACCAGGTTCTGACGGCCTTTACCAAGGATCAGTACACAATCGAGCGGACCCACGTCTGGGACACACTCGGCATGCGTGGCACCTGCTCGGACGGTTTCCTGTTCAAGGGCGAGGCGCCGGCGGTCCAGATCCTGCCGAAGCCGTTCGCCGAGATCGCCGCACAGTCGATGCTGGCTTCCTCGCATCTCCTCTGGAGCGGTGTGTGGTACGGCATCGCCATCGATGCATTCTCGCGTGCGCAGGCGTTCGTGCGCGCCGCTGCCCGCAAGTCGCCGGGCGCGCCGCCTCCGAGCGCGCTGCGTCTCGCCGAAGTCTCCAACCTCTTGCAGATGGTCAAGTCCAATGTCGTTGCAGGCCTCAAGGCCTATGAAGACGCCAAGACCGATCCCAACAAACTGTCGTCGATGGGCTTCGCCGTTGCCATGAACAACGTGAAGATCGCCTCGTCGGAAACGATCCTGGAGATCGTCAACCACGTCATGCTGATCTGCGGCATCATGGGCTACAAGAACGGCACGCCCTTCAGCGTCGGCCGCCATCTGCGAGACGCGCAATCTGCGCAGCTCATGATCTCGAATGACCGCATCCTCGGTAATACGTCGAGCATGCTTCTCGTCCACAAGCAGGACACCAGCCTAACGGGGTGATTCACATGGATATGCAAACCTCCTTTCTGAACCGGCTTTTCGAATCCGGCCTGCTTATCGAAACCGGCGTAGATGGTCTCTACGGCCGCAGCGGCCAGTTCGAAGACGTGATCACCGCCTTGGAACGGCTTATCGACAAGTTTGGCGGCGCCGATGGCGCCGAGGCGATGCGCTTTCCTCCAGGCATGAACCGCACCATCTTCGAAAAGAGCGGCTACATGAAGAGCTTCCCGCAGCTTGCGGGTACGGTGCACAGCTTCTGCGGCGCCGAGCTCGATCACATGAACTTGCTGCAATGCATGGAAGTCGGTGACGACTGGACCAAGGGCCAGGAAGCGACCGAGATCGTGCTGACGCCGGCGGCCTGCTATCCGCTCTACCCGACCGTCGCCAAGCGCGGCAATCTGCCGGCGAAGGGTGGGCTTTACGATCTGCAATCCTACTGCTTCCGCCATGAGCCTTCCAAGGATCCGGCCCGTCAGCAGCTGTTCCGCATGCGCGAATATGTGTGCATGGGCACCGAGAGCCACGTGACGGATTTCCGTCAGCGCTGGATGGATCGCGGCGTCGAGATGATGAAGCTGGTTGGCCTCGACGTCGTCATCGATGTCGCCAACGATCCGTTCTTCGGTCGCGCCGGCAAGATGATGGTCAACAATCAGCGCGACCAGAACCTCAAGTTCGAGCTCCTTATCCCGATCACCTCGACCGACAATCCAACCGCCTGCATGAGCTTCAACTACCATCAGGATTCGTTCGGCCAGAAATGGGGCTTGAAGCTCCAGGACGGCAGAGTGGCACATACGGCCTGCGTCGGCTTTGGTCTCGAGCGCATCGCGCTGGCACTATTCCATAAGCATGGTTTGGAAATCGAGAAGTGGCCGACCTCATTCGCGTGGCCGCTGACAGGAGCGGGTGGCTCGGATTGAGTATTAGCCGGGCGATATCAAGGAGCCCGAGTCGTAAAGGCAGCAGGGAGGTGTTTCGGGTGACAAGTCAAAGCCAGCGTTCGATCGCCATGAATGCAATGCCTGGAACTGTCACCATTGATTTGGCGGCACTTCGTTGGAATTACCGGCTGCTAAGAAAACTTGCGGCGCCAGCAAGGTGCGCGGCGGTGGTAAAGGCCGACGCATACGGCCTTGGAAGCTCCCGGATTGGTCCCGCGTTGTACGAGGAAGGGTGTCGAGAGTTTTTCGTCGCGCAATTGCTTGAAGCTCAGACCCTTCAGGAGTGCCTGCCGAGCGGGGCAAAGATTTTTATTCTCAGCGGCATCCTGCCTGATGGCGAGCGCTTCGCGGCGGAAAGTGGCTTTATCCCTGTACTTAACTCAATCGAACAGTTGCGGCGATGGTGCGCAACGGCCGCCGAGCGCGGCGCGCGTCTTCCTGCGGCTCTGCAAATCGATTCCGGAATGTCACGTCTGGGTTTTTCTCCTGAGGAACTATTGACGCTTCAGCGCGACGCCAGCTGGAGGGATCGAATTCATATAGAGCTGGTACTCAGTCAGCTAGCCAGCGGGGGAATGCCTGCCAGCGAGCAAAACCAGGAGCAGCTTGCCGCGCTTTTGACGTTGTCGAAGCAGTTCGGAGGCACTCCACTTTCAATGGCAAACTCCTCGGGTATCTTGCTCGGAAATGATTTTCATTTTGAAATGGTGCGGCCAGGTATTGCCATTTTTGGTGGGAACCCGGACCTCACTACGTCAAACGCTATGCGCCCTGTAGTGCGACTGGACGTTAAAGTAATTCAAACCCGCGTCATCTCGCCTGGGACGAGGGTGGGCTACGACGCCACATACACAGCCAATAGAACAATGAACTTGGCGACCATAGCCGCTGGCTATGGCGATGGATTGCCCCGTACGCTTAGCTCGCGTGGTGCCGCATTTTTCGAGGGTATTAGGCTTCCGATTGTTGGACGCGTTTCAATGGACAGCATTCAATTGGACATCACTGGGCTTGCTAAAACCGTGGTCGGCCTAGGCTCTCTTGTCGAACTAATCGGGGAACATCAGTCCATTGACCAATTAGCGGCTGATGCAGGCACCATCCCAAACGAAATACTAACCAACCTAGGAAATCGGTATAGCAGGGTCTACGTGTGATTTCATTTGCGCATCAGGCCACAGCATCAAGATACTCGACAGATTGTTTGCCAAAGTTTCGATATTGCGGGCACTCACAAGAAGAAAAGGAGCCCTACGAGTGAAACAATCGCAGCCCTACATCTTTATTTCTCAGCTAAACAAAACATACAAGAGCGATTCAGACGTTGTTGCATTGAGCGATATCAACCTCAGCATCGAGCGAGGGACGGCGGTTGGCCTCATTGGACCCAACGGAGCGGGAAAATCTACCCTCATCAAGATTCTATCAGGAATTATGCGCCCGACAACCGGCATAATTGAGGTCGATGGACGTAT
>Ga0209282_1000415_pt1 | contig 20879 bp, 6 predicted proteins | sample Mtrugardesep15_FD_187529 | JGI IMG/M metagenome (GOLD analysis project Ga0209282, IMG submission 187529) | Root nodule microbial communities of legume samples collected from California, USA - M. trunc garden sep15 (SPAdes) (version 2) | ecosystem: Host-associated > Plants > Roots > Nodule...
AGAAGATTGGAAAAGATGACCCTAGAAAAGTAATCCACTCATTGAAAGTTGGATTTGCTCTTACAGTGGTGTCATTGTTTTACTACTCAAGGCCACTTTATAATGGCTTTGGAGTTGCTGGAATGTGGGCAGTTCTTACTGTGGTAGTAGTTTTTGAATTTACTGTAGGTAAGTTCAATATCATACATATATTGAAGACCTAATGCTTCATTATTACATACTACTCTAGAATTAAATACATGTAATTTTTGTTTCTTATATTTAAGTCCATAAGGATAGTATAAGAGAATTAAAGTTTAAAGAGTTAAAAGATAATAATGCAATATTAACATATGATTTTTTTTTTGTTATAATGAATCAGGTGCAACTCTTAGCAAAAGTTTAAATAGAGGATGTGCTACATTATTAGCTGGTGCTTTAGGGGTTGGAGGGTATCACTTAGCCACTGCTGTTGGAGAAAGAGGAGAAGCTATTGTCCTTGGGACCCTTGTCTTCATTCTTGGTAAGTAAAAGTATACTATAAAAAAATTAAGAAAAACAACCTAATATAAGCAAAAGAAGTATAAGTATCTGGTCTACACGTAGACCAGATACATGTACGTTTTTGCTTATATTTAAGTTCGGATATAGTACTTCACCAACAATGTGTTCACTTATAGCTTTGTTATCTCATTATATATTGGAAGCTAATTAAGTCATTTTGTGCTTTGTGTTTTGTATTTTTCAGCTGCAGGGGCTACTTTTTTAAGATTTGTTCCAAAGATTAAGGCAAGATATGACTATGGGATGGTGATATTTATATTGACATTCTGTTTGGTTACTATCTCGGGGTACAGAGTTGAGGAACTTCTTGAGCTTGCACATCAAAGACTTACAACAATTATAATAGGAGCATCAACTTGCATGGTTATTTCCATATTTGTTTGTCCTGTTTGGGCTGGTGAAGACCTTCATAAGTTGGTAGCTTCCAACATAGAAAAACTAGCAAATTATCTAGAAGGTATACATAATATATAATATTTGAACCATTGTTAGTTTATATGGATTGCATGCAGCCAACCAATGTTTGTGTTATATGTTAATATCTAAAACTATTAATTTTCAGGATTTGAAGGTGAATACTTTCACTCATTAGAGGATAAAGAAAAATCTAAGTCACTTCTCCAAGGATATAAAAGTGTTCTCAATTCCAAAGCAAGTGAAGAGTCTTTGGTAAGTATTTTCTTTCTTTTGAGATATATATAGTATTGATCAAATAGTATTTTCTTGATTGAACTTATAATTTTCACATCTTCCTCAGGCAAATTTTGCAAGGTGGGAACCAGGTCATGGTGGTTTTAGCCTTCGTCATCCTTGGAAGGAATACTTGAAAATCGGAGTACTTGCTCGCGAATGTGCATACAAGATTGAAACCCTAAACACATACCTTAACCCTGAAATCCAAGTAATACTCTATTCGGTCTTAAATATTAAAACAAAAATCTATGTATTTAGCCTAAATGCATAAAAAAAATTATTATATTTGAATTTAACTTTAATGCATGTTTATTTTATGAAGACAATTTTGAAGCTGACATATGCATTTTGGTTACTGCCAGGCTTCTTTGGAATTCAAGTGTAAAATTCAAGAACCATGCACAAAGATGAGTTCAGAATCCAACAAAGCATTAAAGGCAATATCATCATCAATGAAAACAATGACACACCCAACAACAGCTAAAAGCCACATAGAAAATTCAAAAATTGCCATTGAAGAACTCAAAGTTGCACTAGAAGTCATTTCCTTAGAGGATGTGGAACTCCTAGCTATAATCCCAGTTGCCACAGTTGCTGCAATACTTGAAGAAATCACTATCTCAGTGGAGAAAATCTATGAATCTGTTTCTGAGCTTTCGAATTTAGCACATTTCAAGAGTGTAGAATCTAATGTCTCACCAGAGAAGCCACACCTACTTCATAGAGGAATCATTAAACCTGTTGTTGAAGTTGATAACGCACCACATGTTGAAATCAAGATCGAAGATTTATGTACAAACTCACCAGAAAAAGCTCGAAAAGGCACCACGGAAATCCTTCAAACATAACTATAAATTTAAATAGTTGTCACTGTGACATGACACTAGGTAGTAATTTGTCACGAAATCGGGTTGCCACAAGTCACAATTTTCATGCATTCGTGCAATTAGTAATTATGAGTCGTTAAGTCAATATTTAAACGACCATGAATTTTTGCTGATTTGCGTAAATGCATGAAAATTGTGATCATAGAGATTCGAAATTTCACTTAATTACTTTATTATTACTTAGTTGAGTAAATCAACTTGATTTTATAATTTGTAAAATTAATTAAGGTGAGAATCTTTTTCATATTCTTGCCTTAATTTAATTTCTTTTGATGTGTGTTCTATAGTGTAACAAGAGTTATGCTAGCTGTCTTTTTATATATTGGCTGCAGAAAAGCTTTATGGTAAACTAGTTATGCTATCAGCCACATTTGGTGCTTTAAGTCTTTGTCACTTAGAACACTTGTGTACTTTTTCTTGCTTTTTGATATTTTTCAGTACAAAGCCACAGATAAAACATGCCATTATGGGGGTTTTGCTCGTAGATGCATGGAACGTGAAAAATTGCTGGATGGCAATTAGTAAACATTGGACCTTAAATATTTCACGACAAAGACCAATTTAATGGGAATATCATTATTTTACTTTATAAGATTACAAAAAGGAAAAATAAAGGGTGGAAGAGGAAGAAAGAATATTTATGACTTTAAAGAGGTCCACTAACTTATAGAGTAGTTTAGCCACCAAAGACCAGTATGGATTAATTGTTCAAGTAATTTATTGAGTATATTTGGTTTTGGTATGCTAGGTTTGTGACGTAAAGTGAAAAAAATTCATGTGAAATACACGTAATACGTAAAATGTAATTAAAGAATATTAAGTCATGCTAACTTATGTCCTTAGGGCATGTTTTATGCATTTTATTTATTACAAATTCAAAAATTAAATTCAATGAACACATTATAACAAAAAATTACTATATTTGATTCATTAACTTGTGTCTTTTGCATTTTAAGTATTGATCTCCTAATTAACCTCCACAGTATATACCTCTTGAAAAACACAGAAAGATAGAGAGAATGATTGGCAAAAAAGTCACTGTAATAGACTAATAGTTATAACTTTGTAGTACTAGTACGTCACATGATCACAATCACGAGTACACACCGGGCAAAATTGTATATAAATGGCATGTGTTTTGGTTATGTGGGTTGATGATGAATGTTGATCCAGAGTTTTCAAAATCAATAAAATCCATTAATTCAATTATGTCATTTTAAAACATCAAAATGAAATTTACATTGGTTGCAGCTGTAATATATAGTGTATATATGTAAGTAATAAATTTATCAACAATCATAAATAGACACTTTTTATTTTTTTTTATCTATTTCATTCTCTTATTACACCATTAATTTATTGTATTACTATCTTTTTCACCCTTTGTTTTAAGATGTATACATATGGAGTACACAAAACATTTTTTAAATTGATATGTTGAAATTATGTCCAAAAAAAATGTTGAAATTATGTATCACCTATTATTTTTTATCTCGAAGGAAAAAAATTGAGGTATTTAAAAAATAATTTGTAATGTCAAATGGAGTATAGTATAATAACAGTTTTTACCCAAAAAAATAATAATTGAATAAAAGCAATTATAAAAAATAAAAAAAAATCAAATAACCTACTTTGATTTACTTTTTACCAAACTATCCTGTTTAAAATAAAAGAAAAATCCAAAAATTACCCTACTTTTGTCGGGCCTGTGGTTTCACTACAGCAAGGTGTGACATTTTAGATCGGTTTCTAACAAGTTGTCACCATAGTTGCTTGTCGACCCTATGGGGGCTCGCCTCGATACCTCAATAAACGAGGTAGTACTTTTTAGATTGATTAGATAGTCTAACCGATCTAAAAGGTCATACCCCCACAAGAAGTAGGGCAGCTGTATTCTTTTTTTAGTTGGGTAGTTTGGTAACACAATATACAAAAGAGGTTATTCTTTGAAAAAAAAAATTGCAATTAACACGAAATGCGATTTACCAAATGATCGATAAAAGCTACTAGGATTCAAATCCTCTCATTTACCTGGTCATGCAATAGAATCCTAAATCAATTCATTTAAATTTATGCATCAACAAGTTAAATCATCTATATAAATAGAATGACAATTTCATGCCTCTTAACCTTTTTTACTAGATGAATATCCCTAATTTCTTAAGTAGTTAACCATCATATAAAGCATTAAGATTTCTTTAAAAAATCATTAAGACCATAGATTTATAAAAATACATGACCAAATTGTTTTTTATGTTCATGGTGATAAATTCCAAGATTCAATTCTCATTACTCATATTTTAATCGCGACGGTCAAATCATTTAGGACTCAGTGCACTAATGTCTTAACTCTCTTCTTCTTAGAAAAAAATGACTTTATTGATCGAGAGATCGGAGAAAAGGTAAATAAAATTTTATTAGTAATTATTTCATGGTCGAGTGTTCTTTATCAATAATAAATAAATTTCGTTAACCATTTAACTCTTAACAATTGGGTTAGTGAAATAGGGTTATATAATGCTATGATATTCATTAATGCTTATGTTTGACTACATAATTTGAAAATGCATGGTATAAGACAAAATGATAGGAAAAAGGTACATAACAAAAAATAATAGTAGAAGATTGTGCTAGTTACTCCTGTGTTCTGTCTTCCAATTACTCAAGACAAACAGTGCGTCGGTTCGGTATATAATTAATAATCAAAGGGCTCTAGGTTCCAAGTTAAAGAAAGCTGCAAGTTACTGCTATAAAATCACTTGGATCTTAAAAAATGACGTGGAAAAATATACTAATCACTAGAGAACACAGGTTTTTAGATGCATAATCGGAATGTGCCAAAAAAATGCGCATAATCATAAGCATGTTATAAATTAAAATGAAAAGGTCTTGTTAACGAGTACTCTAAGAATACTCTTTAAGGATTCTTACTAAAGAAATTATTTTTTAAAAAAGGCAAAAATTTCAATTTTTAATGTATTGATTTCATAAACTTTGACACAAACTTACTATTTAAAGTTACTAAAATACGTGTACTTGTTAATATTTCTCAAAATTAAAAGATGCTCAACCTCGTTCTTCAAAGTAAATGAAATGGCAATTTGGAAAAATTAAAACAGTTTATTTCAAAAACAAAAAAAAAAACAGTTGTGAAAATATTAGACTAAAAAAGGGCAGTCCTGTGCATACGTTGAAGTCTGAGACAAGGTCGGCCTAGTAACATTTACTTGTAGGTCATCATACTAAAACAAATTTCAATATATAAGACATTTTTAGACTATTTACGAGGCCTTTTGTTTATAAAATCTAATGAAAAATGTATTTTTGTTGAGAGGTCTAAAGTGAAGGTTGTAGTAGTCTTATCCTTATATTAGTCTAAAAAAGGTTCTAACATTTTCGATGTATTATTTTTAAAAAATAAATAATATTTTCAATGTATTATACGCAGTTTTATCTTATTTTATTTTATTTTTTTATAAGAGGTTGTTTTCAGGTGTAAAATATTAGAGAACAAGTGAGAAATCTACCATAAATTTTTTTTTAATACAAAAGAGGGCCAAAGCCCAAATCCACCATAAATTTTAACCTTAACCATTAACTTTCAAATCAATGGTTGTAATTCTAATTAATTATAGTTTTCTTATAAAATAAACCCCTTCCTATTCACACACGAATGACATGACATTTTGTAATATATGTATACAAAGAATTTCATATATGCTATGTTTGGTTATCCAGCACATGCATACTCTGCATCTAAAACATGAGGTTTAAAGTGGATGAAACATGTATCTGGACGTATGCATTAGTATCATTATTAATTAACAATTGCCATCTCTTAATTCCTATCAACCTTTAGATCCCATTATTAATTTTACCAAGATAATTAAAGTAGTAAATGCATTAGAGCACCATATACTTACAATGGTACTTGGTACAGAATAGCTAGCAGAGTAAAGTATGGGCTAAATCAGATTAATCCCAATCAAAACTGAAAGATTATACTCCTTCTAGTACCTTGACAAATTAAATTACACCCAAATATCGACTTGGCTTAGTAAATGGTAATCACATGCCATGGCACGCTTAGCTAATTCACTGCACGTGCAGTGCACGTCATTATGTAACAAAAATTTATACCCTCTTCATCAGGAAAATGAAGTCCTTTATTCTGTGTGGCTTACATTGGCCTAAGGTTGGTCAGATTAATATTAATAAGAGAATGTCAACTTGACATTTACTAGTACAAAATATATCGATGGTTAAAAAGATTGGTGGTGATGAAAGCAAGGTATAATGTGCGGATGATGAGGTCTGACACGTTAATCTGGGTTAGCGATCCAAGACTACCACTTAAAATGGTTTTCTACTTTTAGCTTCCAACAAACAATAGCCAGGGATGTGTGAATCATGCTTGATTTATTAGAAAATATAATTAAATTATCAAAGAAAAATGAAAAAGAAAGTCAATGTGAATATAGTTAACATGGAGGATGCATTGTTATATATGGGAATCGATTTTGAATCTAAAACAATAATTATTCACTTTAAAAGGTGAATTTTAACCATTAGACTACTTGATAAATAGTTTAACGAAGAATATAGTAGAAGAACACTATCAACGATCACCATGTTCTGTATTTTTTTTTTTGTGAATTCAACATGTTTCATATTAGATGTTTGAGGTAAAACTTCTAAATACAAGCAACCAATTACTACTCATTGCATTTTTTTTAAGGAAAAAAAATGATATATAAGGGACAAGGCAAGGGCCGATTTCAAGGAAATTGAACTTTCATAGCCTGTAAGGGGATAGCAATTAAATCTTGAAAATGCTCTGAACATAAATCACGACATTACCTTTTAGTTTGTCTTTGTTTTCGCTAAAAATTTTAGAAAGAAAGATTATCCCATATCGAGGTCAACATAGATATGCCACCACAAGAATGCTATCTATTCCTTCATTTTTTTCTTCGTTCGTACTATCAAACATAAAAGATCATCAGAAATTTTCTTGCCAAGAGTGAACACTCGAGGAATTCCTCGTACTGATCTGTATGGACCACTACAACTAAGTGTTAGTATATCCCTATAAATGGCATTACTGATTTTATTTTATTTTCGGTCAAATGGCATTATTGATTTACTTTGTGGAAGTACAAGTTGATTTTTTTTTCTTTGATAGACAAAAATGTTGGTGGGTTATATCAGTTTTGAAGGCTTGAACCTCAAACCTCCTGTTTAGTACTAGTAGTAGCCCACCAACCGAACTGTCTGCTTAAAGATATTAATAACCGCCAATTCTCTCAAGCTCAAAGCTTATTTCATGTTAAACTGGTTCATGTTTATTACATTTACTCCTACAAGTTACATCAAGGAACAAACTTTTTTTGCCATTACACAGTAAAACTGAACATTAGCGTGTTCTGTGTGTTTTGGAAGTAGTAAAAAACTACATCACTTATAAAAAATACAAAACCAATTACAGCTACAAAAATTATGGACTATAGACTTAACAACAGGCACCTACTTACAAACAACTATAAACAAGCAGAAAGCCGAACTACAAATTTGAAGCGCTAAAGCTATTCACCAGCCATTTATAACTTTTTTACAATGCTGCTTGTCATTATCTGGCGTCACAAGTATTTATAGCCACATATTCAAACTAGTCAATCTATTTACCAGCCATAGACAGGACTTTCCACCTGTGGGGGCAAGAGATGAAGGTCTTTACAGTGTTGCTTGTCATAAACACGTGTCCCGGGTGTTCCTCCGGTACATAATCTCAGGAACTCGTTTCCTGTGAGACAGTAGTGAGCGAACGCTAAGCCTCCATCTGCTAGTTCTGAAAGATTAGGCATTGATGCTGACTTGCCAATGAGCTTTCCCTTATCTCTTCTTGATTTTGCACCATCCTTTTCCTTGTTCAGGATTTGGTCAAGCTCAGAATATTCCATAAATCTTTGAGTTGCAGCTTCCCAAGAAAGCTGATATCTTTGTTCAGGTGTGAGAGGATAAGGCTCGTTTGCTAACGCTTCTTTTACTTTTGCTACAAAGTCTTCAGGTGTCTTGTAAGTCAAACAATTGGGAAATGACGTGAAGAACTCGTTTGATGGATGATCAGCACAAACTACAAATTTTCCCATGGCAAGTGCCTCTGCCGTAGCTGTGCACAACACATCACTGATGCTAGGATTTATAAAGACTTTGTACCTTCAATGAAGTAAATAAACAATGTAAAAAAAAACGGAATCAAATTTATGGCAAGTGCCTCTGCCGTAGCTCTGTATTAGTATATGGGTACATAAAGCATGAGCAATTATCATGTGTAGGTGAAGGTTGCTTTATGCATACATGAAAAGAACTGTTTTGGAAATCAATTTTAATAACATAAAATTGATTCACTGTATGAAGATAGGACGCAATGAAGGAAAACTCAGTTCCATGTTGTAATAAATGCAACTTAAAAGTTATTTCCCAAAATTGTGTAGTATGTTTCAGAACAATGTGAGGATTCTTCCAATGAATGTATTGTAATTTAAAAGTATTCAAATTGTTCTTACCTGTGAAGAGAATCATCTGCGTGATCTCTACCTTTCTGAAAGTTGAGATTCAAATCCAACCTTCTAGCTGCACTCTGAACTTCATGAGCATCCTCTCCATTCCCGAATACATCTAACTTGAAGCCATCAAGGTCAGCCTTATGCTTTCCTAATAAATCTATCAACTCCTTATATCCCTTTGCCCATACCATCTTTCCCAAGAAATATGCCCCTTTTGTGAAAGCCTTCTCCCCTAGCTCCCTCTCTTCAGCAATCATTTCTCCAATTTTTAAGAACTTGGGATTCACACCATGAACATTGCAAATTACAGACTTAGGTAAATCCTGAGTAGCAGCCGAGAGACGAAGAACCTGAATATAAATCATAAACAATTTAGTCCCTTTTGTCTTGTTCAGTTCTCTTTTCATAATAAAAACCCATGACAAACTTATCGACCAAAACACTGTAATCATTTCTAAATATCTAATTATCTCCAGAGTTAATTGAACCTTAAATGCCATGATATTAAATTAACATACCTTATCACAGTACGCTCTTGTAACCCAGTTGTTGATGTGTTTCACAAAGAACGCCTGGAGTGCCCCGTTTTTCTCCCTCTTGATGTATTCTAAGTAATTAGTGTGCACAATGCCGACAACATGGTTGAATTTATCCGTCCAGCGCTTCCCATGATGATACCAATTTAAATGCTCTGGTTCTTCCAGGATAGCAATGTCAGCATCCCTGGATGGTATAAATTGAGAGGTATCTCCAGCGGGCATTATACTACGTCTTTCCTTTGAAAACTACACCCGAGAAGGACAAAGTGTTAGAATGGACAATAGCGATATGAAACTTGATAGAATATAGCTAGCTACCAAGCAATTCTTACATGATACAATGCCTATAGACACTACCAATCAAAAGCTTAAGATGTTATTACATTAAATTACACAAGGACTCTCCCTTTTTAACATGATTTGAATATATTTTGACCTTTTAATTGGCTGTGCTTATAGGCAATGTGGTCATGCAATAATTATTCCACAGCTAACAATATCAGAAAGTTACCTTCCCAGGATAAAAAGATATTTTGAAGTCTGCCTTAAAACCAATCCTTTCCTCGAGCCAGTTACGTATATAACCTTCCTGCTCCTCCGGTGAAGTAAAAGTGAGGTTGCTGGGATAAACTAGTTCCTGATCCGATTCACAAAGCCATGGAACCAGCAGAGTGACTTTCTGTTTTTTAGTTTGTGATAAATATGCAGCTCGAAATAGTGGATTTACTGCTGTTCCCGTCATCCAAGGAAGACTAGCGGTTGTGACTATTGCAACATGTCTTTCATTGTTGGACAAATCATGCTTTGTGTGGTCTGTCCAAAGTCCACCTTCATACCGGTGCCCTGTGCTCTGAAGGACACTAGCTATTCGTAAATCCAATTCATCATTTACGTTTCCATTCTCGAGTAAAGAAGATTCTTCACCAGAAAGAGACTGCAGTAGAAATTGGTTCTTGCGTTTGCTATACAAGCTTTCAACTATCTTGTCACATGTATCTGCAAAACAATCACATTTGAACTAATCAACAAAATTGAAGGGCAGACAAAGTAAAACAACACTTGTAGACTAACTAGAAAGTTACATCGACAATGGAAAGACATAATACCGCTTACTCACAAACATTAATGAACAGTATCAGGAAAAATTCAATTTTAATATGATAAATAGAGTATAGTAAACAATATTGAAATAATGGGAAAATTTATATGCGAGACGGTGAAGTACATTTTCAAACCAATGGTAGATCAGTAAACTAGGCATCCCCTCTAAATAATCCAACAGTTGAAATATAACTGACTAACTAATTATACGGATCTTACATGACAAATCTCAGATAATGTAAATAATAATTACTTTGCGATCAGATGCTTAATATTTTTATATGAAAAGGTATGTTCTCTGCATTGATTGAGGTATTGTTATGGTATACACATTATATACTCTAAACCCAAAAACAAATTTTATGAAATATGAAATTATATAAAGTTATCGATTGATAGATTTAACGAGAAACTGCATGGTGAACAAGTATATACTGGGTCTTTTGCAAAATCTACAATGAATTGAAAGTATAAGTTTACTGTGCTAATCAAATTTCCCATTAATCCAAGATTGCTTCGTATCGTCTCACATTGTATTAAATTAGTGTATAATGTTTTTTTAAGCAAATGAAAATATTAACTCTTTATCGCTTGAAGTTGTTTGAAACCATTGCATTGGTATGTTTCGCATAGCTAATATACGGATATTTGAAAACAATGTCTATGCCAGGAGTTAACTGCAGAGATATTCGAGATTCTTAGCTTACATTTTATTATTCTACGAATGGAAAGTAATATAATTGTTGAGAGTCAAAGAAGAAAAGGGTGAGCAAACTTTGTGATTTTTTAAGACAAGAATGTTGAATCAGAAAAACAGTGTCCATTGCAAGAGAAGATGTTGCTAAGCAGCATACATACTTTTAGATAAGATATGTAAAGCGGGAAAGCAGGGGCTGCATGCATGGCAATGAAATCTCATATAAGTTATGCATAACAAAGTACCTTTGCCGACTCCAATTTGATCCAAAAATGGCCCAGACTGTTTGACAAAGTAGGCCAGAAGTTCGGGTACATCCAGTGGCGGCACTTCCTGCAAAAGATGTGTGGAAATGTTGGCTATAGTCCATTCAACATTCAAATTAAGGTCCCAAGTTTAGAAGATACGAGAATTAGTGTACAAGTTGATGACATGTATAGAATTATATCGTCCTTCTCGTGGAATTGGTCCCAAGTTTCGAAGATACGAGAATTAGTGTACAAGTTGATGACACGTATAGAATTATATCGTCCTTCTCATGGAACCAATTGTTTAAATATAGCATTCATATGTCATGCTTGAGTGGTTTAGCCCTTATTTCTTTATCATATCTTGCATTCAATATAATTCTATGTCCCAGCTAATTGTTCCGATGTAAAAATCGAAACATAACATTAAATGAAAAGACTATACTAAATAAAGAAAAATATGTCTTAATAGAAGAATTTTCATGTCCAAAGGGGCCTAAGGATGCATGGACTGGTGTATTCACTGTATTGCATAAGGCATCAAATGCAAGCGTTATGGCTCATGTGAATTTACAGCCTTCCAACTAGGTACAAGTTTTCCTTCTTTTTTTTTCCTCACACAGATGCCCAATATTCAATCGAGCATGTTCATATATCAACCAAAAAAAAACTAAACAAATTACATAGTACATACACACCTTTGACTCGTCGGGTTCTTTGTACATCGATTTCTGCAAAAAGTGAAAACGAACATGTGAATTCTTTGAAAGAAAACACATAACAAAATTATGCACAAAAACACATTCATAAAAATGAAATAAAACGGAATAATGAATACTCATAAGCAATATCCACATAAAAAACATTTAATAGTACAAAATCGCATGTATGAACTTGACATACGATTCACTAAACATAAACAGAATAACAAATATATAAAGCATAACATCCACATGACCAACCAACAAATCCATCGACTAAAGACACTTCAGCTGCACCAATGAATCATCACCAAATTATGATTCATAGAAAGATCATGTCAATTATTATTTTTGACAAATCATTCCATTCGTTAAAACAAGCAGCAGCAACGGCAAATAAACTCAACAAACAAGTATATTGCTACTGATAGCTAGTTAGTGTCTAAAGTACCAAAATACATATTAAGACTCTGGCCAAGTCAAAATAAGAAATACTCCCTACCTATGAATCATTAACAAAAACACGAATATGCAATTCAAGGAAATAAAAGTGACTAATTTTACTATAGCTATGAAGCACAAACACATGCACCATGTATGACACTGACACCGACACCGACACCGGTAAAAACTTGAAAAAATGAATTAATTGAACTTGAGCACATGTCAGACACACTCCATGAAAGTGTCTGCTACATAGGCAACCGGTAACGAAAGAATGTGCAATGACTTAACAATATAATAACTTAATTTAAAACCAGAAAACTGCCAAAGGTGGAAGAAGTACATACCAAACTTGATTTAAGCTTCTCAAGAAATTCACTATTCTTGAATCCATCAAAAGAACTACGTTTCTCAAACTCTCTAATTCTCGTTTTCAAAACCCTAATCGGTTCCCAATCCCTGGTTTCACTCTCACCTTCACCTTCACCTTTCAAACCTTCCCAGAAACCTAAACTCCTTCCCTTAACACCACTCTCCACAGACCCTTCCTCCGACACAATCGCGTTCTTAATCGCCGACAAATCAATCCGAATCTTCGCTCTCGGCGTCCACTTCTCCAGAACCTTCTTACTAAAATCCGGCGAGGAGTAAGCGCGTCGAATCTCCGACAATTTCGGTTGCAATTTCCTAACAAATTCTATTTCCGCCGGCGGCGGAGAGCTCATCGCCGGAACAGAAAACGCCGGTGCGGCGGAATTGAAGAAATTCCCGAGTTCACGGTCGAAGGAGTTAGCTAGGTTTTTGAAAGAGTTTGCTCTATCTTTCATCAAACGTAGATCCGCGTCTGCTGAATCACGAACTTCGCGCCAACCTTTGGAGATAAAGGAGAACGCGCTTGAAGGTTGATGCTGTGTAGCCATGGCTGCGTTCGTTTCTATTTGGAACACGAAAAGCGAAATGAGTTTGTTTGTGTTAAGAAGAAGAAGATGATGGGAATTTTAACGGCTGAGATTTTTTGTGGAAGATTTGAATTTCCACGTAGGATTAATTTGATTGGATGAGGTGGATATGTCACGTGGTAACTAGACGAAGTTGGACCACGTGAAATAGTAGAGGTTAGCGCCATAATTCTGGAAGGAGGGAAGAATATTCGAGTGATAATAAGATAAAGAAACACGCGTTTGGTTTATGGAGAAATCGTAAAGGTGATGGAAGTGAAAGAAAACTACTACTATTTGGCAGTGGGAATTCCTACACCTATTGTCTCAGTCTCACTGCTTTTGTCCTAATCATCAATCATACTCCGCCCGACTTCAATTATATAATTCAAAAATAGAGTATATTCTCATTTTAATCTATCAATCTCTATTGTATTGCATTGTTACATTGATCTCATAGAAAATAATGAAAATAATTCATGTTGCTCAATCGATCTCATTTGTAACTTACATTCTTTAAAAGTGTTCATTTGACTCTTACACCTAGTTGGTACATCACGTCACTAATTAGGGTGAAATGAACATAAAAGAGGTAGAGATTATAAGACAATCATTATCCATAAACACATCGTCATCTTTTTATTTATCATGTTTGAAAACCACCATGTTTTGCAATACCTTAACACCCAATTTCAAATCACCACTAACTTTCCAAATTTTGAAATATTGCATGCCTCGTCAAATAGTAAGGTGGTCATATTTTACCGTTGTTAGCACTCAATTTCAAATCAAAATAACAATAACATAGGTCCAAGCGACAACATCATATGTTGTCATCATCTTCTACAACAACACCAACACAAAGCAACGGTAGAATGGAAAGAAAAGTAGAGACGAAAAGAGATAAAAAAAAAATGAATGATTTTGATTTAAAATTACACTTTATTTTATAGACCGAAATAATGGTCTACTCGACCGTAGTAAACCCATCATTTCCGCCCTCGCCCGATGTGGAAGTGTCATGTGCAACTCACAAGAAAAGGTGGAGAACACATTAACACATTTGGTGGAGGATTAACACATGATTAATGCTTTGGAACTAACTAACTAACATAAGTAACATTTTTTTAGCTCTTAATAATTTACTCAATCCAAATACTAGTTTGCCAATGCATGACACTTTCAGTGAGACAGATAATGTTTGTAGATGTTTTGCGTCTACATAGCAATCCCTCTTAGTTCTTCTTCAATGGAAGTAGCTATTAAACTCTACATGTTGTGATAAGGTACAAGTATGTTTGTAGAAATTTTGTATCTCAACAACAATCTCTCTTATTTCTTTTCCAATAAAAGTATCTAATAAGTACTACGTGTTAATAGACAAAATATCTCCAATTAAAAATGTTAAGATCTATTCGTGGAAATCACTTAAGCTACTTATGAGTAAGAGCATCATTGGTGATACTCTTAACTCATGTCAGAAATGCCTTTTTGTTTGTAGTACAAAAATAATTTAATTTTACTACCTTATTAGCTCCATTCTTTTTAAAGCTTTATTATATTACTTATTTAAATATGTTGACATGAAATACATTTCTAAACGTGCTAATAAATAATGACAGACACATACACTTGCCTAAAATTAAATCTATAAGACTATAACTAGGCACAATTTTCATTTAGAACTTAAATTTTGAACATATCTAACTTGAACTTTACAAGTTTAATTCGATGCAGCTTATTTTCAACTCCTAATTATGACAACTTAAAATTATCCGTCAAATATTAAGATAACAAGGACCACAAAGAAAATGCCGTCTGTGAATTGATTAACTAGATGTTGTGATAAGGTACAAATAATGCGTACAAATAAGCGATGGTCTAACAATAGTGCATGACAAAGAAATTGACACCAACTGCAACGGCAAGGAGAAAAACAACCATCCACGTTTCTCTCTCTCCCATCTCCTTGCTCTTTTGCTTGTGAGTAAACAATATCAATAACTGGTTTCTCAGCTTTTCAAAACATCCAATAAACTTGCGTCAAAATAAATAATCCAATGAAGATCACCGTACGTAAAGACAACACCAACCAATGCAAACATGCTCACATAAACTTAGATAGATGTGTGTTGACTTGTCTACAAAGCAAGTTTGAATTTCTACATTTCTTTTGAGAGAAGAAAAAGGACAGTATTTAAAAATGTGTAATGCTCCAATTTTATAGGATATCGAAGGGACACAGTATTTAAAAAATATATGAATAATAAAAAAATTGAAAAAACTTTTTACATTTGTGTTCTTCTCTTTTTAAATAGATTAACTTTATTTTAAGAAAGGAGATAGATGTGTGTTGACTTGTCTACAAAGCAAGTAGGTTAAGGTAGAAGATTGCGTCTAATTCATTTATTAAATATGTTAGGTTCTAACTTTTTTTACAAACTATTAATTTTCTGGATGAACAAACTCTATAAAATTTTATTGGATATACATGCAATATATCCTTATAAAATGGAGAAAATATAGATGTACATTCTTTACAAAATTGTATTACTCTGTATTAGCCTTTTTAAATATGTCAAATGTTCTATTTAAAAATTTTAAGTACAAATTAGGCATTTAGACAAGTTAATAAATCGGACTGCGCTTTTTTAAAAGGTCATGTCATGCTTAAAATAAAACCTTAGAAAAGTCAATAGGTTTGACTTAGGTTTTAGTTTTTTCAACTAGGTTTGACCTAATTAAACAAAGTCTGACTCAGCCTGACCTGTTTTCACCCCTAGATGTAGGCTAGACTATAGCTCATGTACACTCCCTTAGTTCTTGACCTATTTTCATTCATAATAATAATTCGAAGCACTTCACCCTCTACCGCCACCGTAATCGTACATATGTATGGTTTGCTTCTTTCCGTGATTGTTCATTATCATGCTTTTGTGGGCTACTATAAATTTGAACCCATTGTATTTTCTACCATTGTGTTTTTTTTCTCAGTTTAGGGCCAACCAGTCAAGTTTTAAGGGTTACTTTTTCTACCTTATCTACTTCTCACACGGCCTATAACTTTTACAAAAATGCTCATGGGATTTCGGATTATAAAATCCGAAAACATTCAAATTATGTTCGATTTTATAATATGAAATATGCTTATATATAATCAGAATCTAACATGTTTCAACATTTTTGAATTTTGCTTTTAAAAGCAACCAAAAAAACAAAGTAAAAATGCTAAAAATTTGTCAAATAAAATCATAAAAATATAAAAATACCACCAAAAAATTCTAAAGATGAAATTAAACTAATGCAAATTGTTTTGAATTTATATGAGAATATGAAAAAATTTAAAAAATAAAAAATGGGTTTATGCGACGAAATTTTGAATTATGAGGGGGGAGTCCCATAACAATGACCTAAAACAGAATGGTGAGAGTTAGAAAGATTAATACGGTCCTTAAAATTGTTATCCATGTTAAAAACAAATTCATAATTCGTGCTGATACAGTTTGAATTATATAATCTGAACTATTTTCCCCTAAAAAAAGGTGTTTAAGAGGTGTTCGGATTCTATAATCCGAAAAAAGCAAGAACCGCGCCCTATTTTTTGAGGTTTTCGGATTATAAAATCCGATTTGGTGAAAAAAGTCTTTTTTTTCATTCCATAACAAAGGAAAAACTCAATTCAGATTATAAAATCCGAAAATCGCATGTGCATTTTTGTAAAATTTATAGGGTGTGAAAAATATATAGAGTGAGAAAAATAAACCCCTTTTTTTTTTACAAAAAATAAACCCCTCTTATTTTCTCTTATAGGATGATTTCCCTTTTATCCTTCAATTCTACAGCCCTACTTCTACCCTCACATTTTCAAAAATCTCGATTTACCATCTTTATTATTTTGTTTAAATGATAAAGTTTTTAGAATTGTCAAATTTTAAATTTTCTGAAATATTTTTATTCAAAAATCTGAAAACGTTTTGAAAAGCTCAATTTTAACTTTTTTTTACTCAAAAAATTTCAAACTTTCAAGTTTGCCGGAATCTCTTGGCCGTGGGTGTGGGGATGGGAGACTTATGTTTTTTAAAGTGTCACGGACGAATTTGGAAGTTTGGTAAATCTTAGAAGTTCATGTTGAACTATTTGGAGGTGGGAAGTAAAAATTTCTTCCTTACAGCATGTTATGATGGTTGCTTTTTAAGCACCTCAAATTGGCTTATGATGGTGTCTTAACTTTCGATTGCCTATTTCTATGTGTAAAATTCGATCAAATTGTAATTTCCAACTAATTTTTTCAATAAGGTGGACAATCTTGAGGTGTCTAAAGAGCAGATATCTTGTATTTTTAGGAGCCTAAAGAGCAGTTATCTTTGTCTAAGGAAGGGCGTTTCGGCACGTTCTCGTCCATAGTGTAATAGTTTTTCACAAAAGAGGCCCAATGTGATATTACATATCTCCAAGTATTTAGTATTATTTTGACCTCAAGAAAAATTATCTTGATTTTAATTAATATATTTATTTAAAAAATCACTAAATTTATGTTAGGAGGCACGACCAGCAATCGCTTGGTCACAACTCTAAATAAATACTCATAATCATCTATCTAAATTCAGTAAGGTTGATTATTCAATGATCAACTTTACTAGGAACTCAGCTTTAATTTGAAAGTAAGCTTCAAGTGGATGGATAACTCCAAATGTTCCAATCATTTTCCAATGATTCCTTTCCTTTTGTAGAATTCTAAAGCTCCACCCTTGATGACTTCTAATACATGGTAACGGGTGCTTGTGTTCAACATGAGTTCTATGCTTGACATTCTTCGTTCCCATAATTGTGGCGAACGATAACTCTTTAAGGTAGTTTTGAAATTTAGTTTTCAGAATATATATATATATATATATATATATATATATATATATATATATTTATATATATATATATATATATATATATATATATATATATATATATATATATATATATACTCTACATTTTTTGGATTGGACGTTATGATTTGGTTGAGGGCATGTATTTTTGTTGTTCCCGTTTGTGATTTGTTGAGAAGGAAAGCATACCAATCACCGAGATTGGTGAATCTCTGAAGCCAGTTCCTCATTATATAGTTGAAACAAATGTTGCACTTGCAGCATGGTTTTAATATGAACATGAAAATGAAGAATAAGAATATGAAGAGGATTACGAAGGTTAAGAGATTCATGTTGCGAATGATACACTTGAAGTTCTAAATTTGAGTGTCAGCTTAGCATTAAAGGAAGTCAGTTTTCATATGTAAATTAACCCTAATGAATTGCGACTCGTTTGTCTAAGTTAAGATCATTTCCATTTATGATCATCTCTATTTCTTCAATTTGAAAAAACAAAGACACAAAAAAGTTTTACAAAAATATAAAATAATTAATGATGATGGGACTCACTTAGTGGTAGGACCCGTCGTTTATTTTATGTGTCTATCTTTTTCCAATTTTCATACTATATTTATTTTGTCAAATGGAGATGATCGTTACCCTCGTTTGTTTGTCACACGTGACTTCAAAATGATTTGCATTAACTTCTTTTCCATTTTCACCATTACTTTTCATTTTTTCCTTTCATCATACTCCCTTCGTCCCATATTATAAGAAAAAAAAATCACAATTATTAAGAAAACTAAAACATAGTAGTTTGTAACATAGTTTTTTGTGTTATTTTTGAAATAAGTTTTATAGTAAGATGTAAAAATAATTTTCATTGGTTGTTGGTTATTGAGAAAATGAAAAAAAGAGCAAATTGAATGCACTTTGCATTTAATTTTCCTTTGGAAAACATAATTTTTTGAAACAATGATAAAAATTTGTCTTTTTTGCTTATAATTTGGGACAAAGAAAATGAGTATTTTTTGCTTATAATTTAGGACGGAGTGAGTATTTTTCTAACAATCCACATTTTTCTTGACTTGTTATAGAATAATTAAAATGCCAACAAATACCCCTGAAATATTAGTTAAAGAAATAAATATAGTATAAATATTTTGAAATTTGTGTAGTCAAACACTTAATAAAAGTATAAGAAAAAAGATGTTTTCAATATAAAGTGTTTTTTTTAGTATAAAAAATGACATTTTCGATATAAAGTGACACTAGTTAGCATGACCTTAATAAATTTCCCTCATTTAGTTGTTAGAAATGAGTTGTTAAGGTGCGCACTTGCATGAAAATAAACAAATTATTCTTTTTACTTGGGTTTAAATATTTTTTTAGGTACCCGGGCTAAAATATTCTTGCATGAGTTATTATTAATTTCATATCATTAAACTTGTTGACAATTTTCACTTAATTTTTTTTTACTATATTAAAAAATTAAGTGGAAATTATGGTGGCTGAGGTTTGTTTTTTTTTAGCAAGGGTGAGGTTTGTTATGTAAGAGAGAACAGAGAAAATTTTGATTTTACAAGAATACTTTTTTTGTGCAAAAATTATAAAAAAAATGTGGGGAAAGTATCGACTATTTATGTGTATTAAAATTAACTAAAATTCGTTATTTTAGAAAAACCAAATATGTTGAGCTGCTAACCTCTTTATTGTTATCAAAAAAGGAAATGACAGACACAATTGTCCCTCATTGTACATGTTTTTACTAATAATATCTATATTATATGATCGTATCTAAATTTTAAATCTAAATAAACTTGCCCACATCTTTCATTTGAGGGTTCATTAAAAATTAAGAAATGACTAATATTTTTTTGCACATGATATGTGCATGCGTGCGTGTCTATGACTTATACGATAAAAAGTTCATATTTCGCTCAAATCATTCAAACTTTTAAGGATGGCCTTAAAAAATGTGTATGTGCGCAAGTGTATATGTGAGTGACTTATACTTGCGCAAGTGTTTTGAAAATTGTCAAATATCACATTAGTTTTCAGATTTAAAACGAGAAAAGTCTCATACCTAAAAAAAGTATTATGATATTCTTTATTTATTTTGGTGCCATGTACCTCTTATGTTCACTATATATACCTGGATAGACTTCTTTATTTATTTTGGTACCCTGTACATCATTTGCGGGTGCTGGAGGTCTGACTTTTCTTCAATTCTGCAAGCTGAACAGACTTCAAACTGTTGTCATAATAGCATCTCCATGATATTGGGCTTTTATGTGCCTCATTACTTCATGGAATATAAAGCAGTCCATGGTTTTGGACCAGTTCACACGGACAAAGGATGGATATTGATAAGATATATACACTGTTATATCATAAAAAAAAATTAATTTATATACACTTTATATGTTATAATGAAATTTCACATATCATTGATGTCAAATTGGTAGGATATGAGTACTGGAGCCACATATAAGGTTTTGGGGCGAACTCAAGCATGTTATAGTTGGATGATATGGATTCATATCATCGTTATATAGGTTATATTGAAAATGATGTAAGAATTTAATTATTTTTTAAAAATTTGACTAAAGACGCTATTGTTGGTGGTTGGAATTTTGATTGACAAATGAATGCTTAAAAAC
>Ga0209282_1000416_pt1 | contig 20869 bp, 18 predicted proteins | sample Mtrugardesep15_FD_187529 | JGI IMG/M metagenome (GOLD analysis project Ga0209282, IMG submission 187529) | Root nodule microbial communities of legume samples collected from California, USA - M. trunc garden sep15 (SPAdes) (version 2) | ecosystem: Host-associated > Plants > Roots > Nodule...
GGTCCATTCCTTCACACTTAATACCTTCATCTAAACCAGCCTAACAAGAATTTAATCTTTTCAAAGGAAAAACATGAATGCAGAGAGAAATGCTTGAGTTGAGTCCTCGCCGTTTGACAAGATTGAATTACCCCATTTCAGTGGTAAGACAATTATTGTAGTTGAATTACCCTAACTAATGACGATTTTCTGGCGGAATCAAGCTGTTGATGATATCTTCAGTTGATCTCAACAACGTTACCCGCATATCGATCCACTATAACATGTTGTGCTCCCAAAACATGCTCGTCACGTTTTCGTCGTTCTTTAACTCCACCCAAGTGAATGATACCCTCCCCTCGTCGAGCGTTGGACGTTTATACCGGACGTATTCCACCCTCCTTGTGTCTTTGGGGTTGACTCCTTGGTTGAATTCATTCAGTTGATCCTTGAGACCTCTTAACGTTACATCAAGGCACTGGACCTTCAACCTCTGAGGTTCTCCGCCGTTGAATTCTGCATGAACGTCGATCCACCCCGCCATTGCTTCAAATTATACATAAACCCTAAAAATGATAAGTACAACATAAACATCTAAATAATTAAGCAATATTGCTCATTTGCATGTAACATTGTATAATATCTTGAAAAAAAAATCAAAATTTAAACAAACCCTAAATCTAAAAAAATTCTCTAAAACTTAAAACTACAACATAAACATGCAAACATCTAAACATTTAAGCAACACAAGTCATTTACATGTAAACATTTTATGATTTCTTGCCAAAAACCCCAAAATTTAAAAAAAAAACTCTAAATCTAAAAAATTTCTAATTTAAGAGAAAAAATCTAACATGCAAACATAAAAGGTTAATGGTGTTTCATCATGAAAACTTACTTGTTATTGGAGTGTTGTTTGATTTGAAGGAATTTTGGATTTGGGTGATTTGAGAGAGATTTTGGAGATTTTTTGAGATTTTAGATGAGAAGTGAGGAAATGAGGTGCTTTGTCTTGGTGAAGACAGCGCGTAGCGTGAGTTAACTAACGCTGCGCAAGTTAACTCACGCGGCGATAGTTAAGTGGCGCAGTCATTAACACTTGCGCTAGTTAACTAGCGCAAGGGCATTTTCAGAATGCCTGCAGGACGCGAGTAAAATGTGCAGGGTGGAGAGCAGTTTTCCTTTTAGTTTCCAACTCTACTTGTAGGACAAATAGTGTGAAGTTTATTATATCTTTTAAACAAACCAAATAGTGCAAGAATTCATATGTAACAGTTATAGATTTTTATCAGACCCAAAAAAGATGGAAGGAAAATATTGCTTGGAGCTTCACATCAGATGCGACCACTAATCACTTTAGGCAAGAAAACGATTGTTATCAAAATGAGAAATGATATTTTTTTTGAGGGACAACCATTTTGATTAATGAAAAATGATATTTGTACAACCACTTTGTGACAACTATTTTGACAACTTTCTTTTTCATACTCATATTATACTCTTTTTCTCTTTCTTTCTTTTTCTCTCTCCATTGTTTTTGATCAATGAAAAGAGAAAAAAAAAAGTTGTCATATAAGTTGTTAAAATATCACTACTCTATCAAAATTTACATATGTTGCCATCAAATATATTGTGGTATATCAGTTTTTTTGGACACCCTTGCAACATCCACTTTTAAAAACTGCACAACAGTTATGCCCTTTCTACTCGACGGCATTTTGATTAGATTGCTGAATATGAAAATGAACAAACAACTAAGGGTTATAATGGTGCTAGATATGGTAAAGGGATTCTTATTCAAGTTATACAAACTTTTTAATACGAAATTTGGTCAATTTATTGAATGCATCCGATTTTTTATGCCCAACAAAATGAAAGGTTCAAAGAGTAAATGGAAGAAATGTGATTTTATTCACCAACCTGACCTCTAAAGCTGATTCAAAAGAAAGAAATGTGATTTTATTCACCATAAGGAATGAAAATCTACGCACAAAAATCCACAGTAACATTATATATTATAATTTCACCCTTTGCACCGAAAAACAGAGTGAATCTGATCAGTAAAAAAAAAAACAGTGAATCTGTAAATGTATACATACAGAACAGTAAAACACAAGGACTGCAGCTACATTTGAAAGCTCACTTAATAAATCATGTTACAATGGAAGTTCATAAAATTACAGCATCATGCCATCATCCCCTACATCACCATCCATATTTTGCTTGAGTTTCAGCCTTGGTAAGCATGCCCTTTGCACGTCGTTCTGCGAGTTTCATTTCATTTTGTTTCATATCAAAGTACAATGAACCAATTTGATGCTTCCTCTTAAGCAGCTTTGAAGGTTTTCCCTTTGCCGAAACAGGCTACAATAGAAACGAAATTTGATAAATACAAAATAATAATATGAACATACTCTTCAGGGGAGAAGAAAAATTACAGGAGCTGTACAATTTCTAGTGACAGTCCACTAACCAAAATCTCCTATTTCTTGAAGATTTGAGTTTTATGGTGACATCACATAATACTGCTAGGTTTTGTCTATGAAAAATAAATCATCAACCTTTTATTTTTTTGTCAACAGTAACAGTTACTTGGTAAAAAAAATTAAAGTTTAACCATTAAACAAATAAAACATGGGTCTTGTTAACAAGTGCCCTAAGGGCACTTGTTAAGGATTCAAAAAATAGAAACAATTGATAGCTTTTATGTAGAAAAGGTTACTTTTTAATGTTTTAATGTGTTGAATACACAAATTCCAAGATAAAATTTCCATTTTAAACCTCTTATCAAGTGCCTTAAGGGCACTTGTTAACATTTCCCAATAAAACATTATAGTAAAATGTAAAAGAAATTTCTACATATATTGTTTGAAAAGATCAATAAATGTAACACAAGAAATATGTGTATATAGTACGCAAATATAAAATGTATTATAGTGAATTGTTCGGGGACGCATCCCCACAGGGCGGAGGGTATAATCCCCGTCCCCATCCCCGCACTACCCTCAGGGGGACTTTCTCCCTCATCCCCGTCCCCACGGGGGAAAATTCCCCGACTGTGGATCCCCAAACAGGGCAGTCCCTGCGTGGATCCACATTTAAGGATCAAATTAACATCCCTACTCCCAATTGGCAGGCGAGAGGCTGATCATCCAGATTACATTCAGCCACTAAGACACCTCACATAGTTTTTTTTTGCATGCATATGGTTCAAAAATCAAACTGAATAACACATACTTAAAGTAAGTTAAGCACCTTCCACTTAAATCGACACATGTTGATAATTTTGTAATGGCTAATATTATCTTATATAGGGATAGTTACAGTAGAAGATGAAGCTCCAACAATGCATTATAGAACAGTCCAACAATATTATTGCATAGTTCTTTTGACTGCTGTAAGAGGACTCAAGCTTACAGCTGTTTAAAAGACCTCCTTTGTTGTTGCATAGGCATCCAAAATATGGCAACACGCATAGACGTTTAAAAATATAAGCAGGTTTAGTGTATAGACAGACATGACAACAACAGCCATGTTTTTTCCTACTATATGATATCAGTTACACATACATGAATTAATTAACGCAAAAATGCTCTGTTGTGCATTAATTCAAAGATATCATAAAACTGTCAAATTCCATTGTGTAATGATTCAAAGATAGATCATAAAACCGTCAAATCAAACAAGAGCATCGATCCTAGACCATCTCCAAATTAAGCTACTAATAAAAAATTTGTTCTGCAAATATTTAGTTGTTCTCACACATACTCACTCTCCAACTAAAAGGGTCACATTATCAGTAATTTCCAACACTAGCTGAAGAGGGAACTCCTCCATCTCCAAATTCAGTTTTGCATTTTTTAAAAAGAATTTGGACAGAGGTTAATTAATCAGATATATCCAAAATTCTAATGCTCAAGAATAATTAATGGACTCAAATTCAACCCTTGCATATTCTGCTGAATAATTAATATTTTATTTCCTTTTGTCTATTGTCTTAGTGGCTAGGTGGATTGGAGACGGGAAACATAAAGACTTCCAGCACCACTGTGCTTCCTACCAGATGCTAACCCCTCAACATATGGCGCGCGGCTTCCCCTTAGCTCCCTGACCATTGCGTTACGCACCAGCCAAATGTGATAGCATATCAAAATTGCTAAGGTCTACCCTTCTGTAAATCACAAAAATATATATATGCTAAACTGAAACAAGATAGAGTACCCAACGCTTGACTGCCTCCAGGAACAACTAAGGAGGATCAGAACTGATCACTACCAAATTACAATCACAACAATGACACTATCTATTTCAAAATCTTTAAGCCATGAACTTCCATTTCTGTTAACAAAAATGTATGACGCCATATTTGAAGCCTTCTACCCTGCATTCAGACATTCATCCCTAACCACAGCCTCAGGAACTAATGTAAGATATGCACCTTTTCTTTACACATCTCCATTGATTGCTATTGGACTATTGCTTGATGGGTATTGTTCATTCATCCAACTTAAGTTTGTGTCTCATACCAGTGTTATTTTGCATTTTATTTTGTGCTTTTTAATTTGTTTTGAGATTTGACTCAATTATTTCTATCTAGCGATAACTAAATCTATTATGCAATTTAGGATTTCTTTTATATTTAGCTGCTGTGCTATATAAAAGGAGCTTAACAGCTGCAACAACTAACAAGGGAGTTAAGTTTTCCTTAATAAGCGGTGTTTTACAATTTTTGTTGAATACACTCCAACTGATAGCCAAAAAATCCGCCCTCTATTGAGTTTGTTAGATCTCCTATACTGTTTGAACGTACTTTCACATAAAGTAAGATTTAACAAGATTCACAAATCATTTCAGACCATGTTTTTGTTTAGTCACATTTGCCAATTCAACCAACACATACATGTGCGATTTATTAAAAGGCACATACCTTATCTTACTACCACATAAATCTAACACAAACATACATACAAAGGCTAGCTCAGTAAAAACCACAATATATATAGACACAGTGACACACACGCAACATCACCATCAGCCAAAAAAATTAATAATAATAATAATAACTGACACGCACACGCAAAATCATCATCGGCAAAAAAACAATAACAATAGCCAAAATCTTTTCTTACTAGGTGGAGTGTCAGCTACATGGAACAATCATGTATAAGGAAAACTGACTAATAATGTAACTCCAAATGCTTTTTAATGATTTAACTGAAATTTTCCACTACCTCAGATTATTAGACTATCTTCCATTCGGTCTAACCTCCTTATGCTACTTCTATACATGTTCTCCACAGTCCGCACAAATCCTATTCATCTACGACGAGACTATTATATTTTCTAAACGAGGTAGTTTTCAACTTCCTCTCTAATCATTTCATTTAAGGTTTTGTTTTGTCTTTTGTCACTGCTCATCCATTATACACCGAGTATACTTTCTTGTAAGATATATATGTACATCAACCATAAAAAAGAAACAAACTAAAAAGACAAAACAAAACTAAACAATACCTGGTAAGAAGGTCCAAAAGCTAACCCAGTTAGCTTGGATTGATCTTCTCTTGGTCTGTTCTTAATCAACTCATCTTGCTTCACCTCAATCACTTCCACTGGAACGTCCTTCCTACCTCTCTTCCCAGTAAACTTCAACATACTCTCACTAATCCCAGAAGGCTCCGGCTGCACCACCGTTGCCGCCCCCGACCCATCAACCCAGTTATTCCCATACTGCCCATAATCCTCATAAGCACCACCGTAGCTCGCATATCCATCACCATTAGAAGCTACACCAGCACTGGCACCAGAATTATCATACTGGTCCGCGGAATATTGGTAATTCCCATAACTATCATACTGATCAGTTGCATATTGGTAATTCTCATAATCCCCAACATTTTGCTCAACAGGAACATTGCTCTCCACGGCAGCAGATGCAGAACCACCACCGGAGCTTGTCTCCGGTGCCGGTGTACTAGTTTCAAGAATGGATCTTCTTCCAGAACCAGAACTTGATTGAACACCAAGAGTGGAAGAATTTCTAGGTGCTGGAATAGTGGATAAAAAGGATTTGACAGTTGGAGTTTGAATAGAAGATTCCATCTTTCTTCTTCTATTTCGTTCCTCTTCTTCTTCGTCATCTTCGTCGTCCTCTTCGAGTTGGGTGGGTTTTGGTAATGGAATAACAGGGGGTTTAAATTGAACGACCCTTTTGGGTTGAATTTGGGGTTTAGGTTTAGGAAGGGAAGAAATTTGGGTGAAATTGGAGGGAATAGAAGAAGGTGCGTCGATTGGAGTATCGGAAGAGGGTTGTTGTTTAGGAGGGGGGAGGGAATTGAAGATGGAAGAGGATTTAGGTTGAGGGAGGATCGAGAAGAGAGAGGAAGAAGAAGAAGACGACGTCGTTTTGGAAGGGATTGGTTGTTGTTGTTGTTCGTCTTCTTCATCTGAAGAGGCGTAGTTTGCTAGCAGAGAATCCATAGCTACGACAACGATAGGTTCCAATTTGGAACACCAAATTCTTCTAATCGAATGGATCAACCCTAATTATGCCTTTGCGCTGCCTATTTTTTATTTTCTACTTTTTTTACGATTTAACACTTCAAAATTCAAATATGTAGCAGTAGCAAAAAGAAACAAATACTTAAATGACTTTTTATGAGATTTTTTTTTCTTCATTTTTACGAGAAATTATTTAAATGGGTTTTTTATTTGAACCATTATCTAAAAAAAATATCATTTAAAAAAGTTTTTTGAAAGAAAGAGTCTCCTTTTATTTTGAAGCTATAACAAAAATATGAAATAATGCAAAAATCTTGTATAAAAAATTAAACTATAATAAAAGTACCATAAAGATTATTTTTTTACGAAAATGGACCATAAAGATTTGTTGCTTGTGCCAAAACATGATTTTTATTTTGAAATTTATTTTTTAACTCACTTCTATATAAATGTATCAAAACAAAAATTAAAGCACGAGAAAAAACATATTTAATTTTTACTTTATAATAAAAAAAATATTGATCTTTAATTTTTATTTTATAATACAAAAAAGTATTGATTGTAAATCATGATTGTCTGATATTGACCAAACATCTAAACACGTGTGATTGTGTAAGTGCTAAAAATCATCGACTTAAGTCAATTTCAGTTGAACAAAATTTTCAATCCATAAATACTCTTAGAAAAATAATATAAAAGACATTGGATGCTCTAATCCAGTTATGTGAGATGATGCTGGCATAATTACATGAGACAATTGAAGTGATGCATCGAGCTCTAGAAGATATTAAATACTTTAATACAATTATGTGAGATGATATTAATATAAGAGTTTGTATATCATGTGCACGCAATATTGCACATGTTAAAAAGTTTATAAACAAAAAAGTTTAAAAAAGTAAGTTTGTATTGCATATGTTAGACAAACCCTATAATTATAAGAGACAATTGAAGTGATGCATCAAGTTCATGAAGTGGAATGAGTACAATAACACAATAACCAACTTTTAATGCTAGAGATGTTCAATAAAAGAGGTATTCGAACTCCAACTTTTAAGTATGAAGAAAATTCGATCAAATGAAGAAAATTCCCACAAGTTGTCTAACATGCATTAGTCGGTGCTAAAACAACGATGAAAACTTTACAATATCACGATAACCCAAAAAGAAATGTTCAATCAATGGAGAGGTGAAAAACTTTTTTATTTACTTATCGTTAGTATATTTTTAGATTTTGAGGAATATACGTTAAACTTGTCCAAAAAAAAAAGGAATACACGTTGAAAATATGAAGTTTCCCAGATTAACTAATCAACCAGATTTTTAACAAAAGAAATGTTATAAACACTCTATAATACTCACTCTCTTATTAGATGAAACCCACATGGGTCTCACCACTTTATGTGAGATCCGTTTTCAAAGTGTGATACCCACATGAATTTCATCTAATAAAAGAGTGGAGGTTAGAGTGAGTGCTGAAAAGAGAGTGTCTAATGAACAGGTCGATTTGTACTTCCTAGAAAACGTACAATATCCCAAATGGCGGTATAAAAGGAATTCAATATTTTTCAACTCGTTATAATGGTGATTAAATGCAACAAAAACTACTGAAAATATGAAATGGATGACACTGCTACAAATATTTTTCATAATATAATATTGAGAGTATCAAAATTGGAGGGTACAAAGAGGATAGTTCCTTGCTAATTTTTAAGATCCTAAAAAACACGGTTTCTTGCCACATCCACCGGTGACATAGTACACCATCAGCCTTCATCTAGGAAAAAAAAGAAGAAGAGATTAATCAGTTAAATACGTAGGCCCAATAAATTCGGGATATTCAGCAACTTGTTGAACAGCAAAAATAAATCGACATGAACATCAAACACAACATATGCCAAAGGAGAATGTATCTCCTATTATTAGGTCAAGCAATATATAACCATTAGAGAATCCACCATCTTTGCTGAAGGTGAATGCCCAAACTTTTAAAGAGGAACATGTTACCTACTCAGACTTCAAACTTTATCTTCTTTGGAGCAGGCTGGAGGTTACCCACCTGTAACAGCAATTAGATATAACATGGTTAAAAATTCGAGTCAAGGACGGTCAAAACAGCTAATCAGTAAAAGAAAGACAAAAAAGCTCACAATCTGGGGACATTCATAATCAATGCCAGCAGCCTCTACCATTTTACGACGTTTTTTGTCACGTTTCATAACCCTATCAACCAACTTTTTGTGTTCTTCCAATGTTCTTTCCTGAAATGGCAGCAATAATGAATACACTTTCTTTTTATACAGAGCACCATAATAACACAAAATACAAAAGATGTACTTCCTCATCACACTATATACCTTGTCATGTCGTTCCCGTTCAATTTGGAGAGAGTCCAGAGGCTTGTAACGATGATTGAATCCTCTCCATCTACAAAGAAAAACTTTACATTTTAATTTATTCTTCATGATATTCAGGAAAGAAACAAATCATTTAAACTTAGGCACGACTTCTAATACACCATTAGTTCAAATTCATTTTGAACACACAGTTCTGGTACATGCTACTATTGTTTTACAATTTTCTATTATGTTGGTTTGTAATTGTATTTTGTACGGTGTATCATTATATGGCCTTGAGCCTTCTTTCCATAACAACTGATTGCCGATGGCTTTAGGTTCTTCAAGTGGCGATGATTCTTTTATTGGCATAATTAAACAGTTTCAACTTTCAAGTGTGCTCAAAAGCTAATAATTGTTCCTCTTATTTATAAATAAATAGTTAATTCCTTTTTTTTTTAACAGAATTAAACAGTATCAATACAAATAGCAGTATATTCTCTATTTTTTCCTTCTTTATGAATTTTAATAAACTGACTTCCCATGTATGTCCTCTTACATCATACTGTTACATCATTTAACACAAGGCAGGAAATTGATCAAGACCTTTTAACTTTTCAGACATGTGGGGTATTTGGTTAAAAGGCAATGCTAGACATTTCCTTCAGAAACATTGTGGGATATGATAGTTTTCCTACCAACTATTTTAGTATGGTATCTCGACTATTTCAAAAGTCTCTAATTTATTTTGGAAGAAGGGTACAAAATAAGAATTGTTGTGGATGAAAGTGTAACCAACTTAATAAGACTGCAACTTTGACAGTATTATCACACTACGGAACCATAATCATAATCATAATCATGTTTATCGGATAGCTAGAGGGATAGGTAGGCTTGTGTGCTGATTTACTTTTCCTTTCATATGATTCTAGTCAAACCCCCTACCCAAGGATTGTTGATCCTTCAATAGAATTTCTTATTTTCTCAAAATAAACTCTCTTTTAAGTTCTCTAACACAAGAGAAAGAAACAAAGAAACAACTAGCAAAGAGAATATAACAGTCAGAGTGTCGAACATTAAGAAAACTTCTGACAAAGCCTTAAATGAAATTACAGAACTAATGAAGTAATTAGTAACTTACAAATTGGGATGAACATCTTCCGAAGGTACCACAAAAACCTGAAGAAGGTGTTCGAAAAGCAAATAATTGTGCATAGTATCAGCAACAATTTTTGCTACCTCAGGAGATTCAAATTGTATGAACCCAAAATGTCTTGATTTTCCGGTCTTTTTATTCCTGGCAATTCTCAATCTCTTGATGGTACCGAATTGTCCAAAATAAGCTGCAAAACCAATTAATTGATAAACACAGATTCCTTGAATATAACAAACATAGACAAAATCTAAAACTTTAAGCACCTACCCTCCATCTCCATCTCGTAGAACCCGTGGGGAATGCGACCAATGTATAAAACAGGGGAAGTGTTCTGGAGGGGTTTAAGTTCAGGAAGTTTGCGGGCAGGACCACAATCCAACGGCTGAAACAAAATCAACAAATTAACAAATGATGAAAAAAATAGGTAGAAAATTGAGAGAAAAAGTGATATTATAAACAATGAGACATACCAAAAAATCAGCAGCAGCAGATTGAGATGGTTTAGCATTGATCCTTTTCAAACTCTTGCGCATGGCTTTCTTTGCCTTGGTCACCATCTCACTGCTAAAAACGAATTGAATTGGACAATGAAAGAATTTAAGCTTGTGTTGAAACACTAAACCTGACACGGTAGACGGTGGCTGAAGCTGTGATGATGGCGGTGCTGACTGCGCTCACTAGGGTTCCTTCAGAGTTATCAGCACACCAATATTTGATTTACTCATTTCGTTAATCAACTACGGTAGGGGATATTTTTGTAATTTCATTATTTGTTTTTACAAAAACATTTTCACTATTTTAATTTGGGTTTGGGTTAATGATACCAAAAGAAGCAACTTTTTATTCGAAACCACGATTGTTTTTAAAAAAATTATATATTTAATATAAAATACACAAGTTCCAAAATACACTTACTACTTTAAACTTCTTAACATGTGTAAATTTGCACATGTTAGAAAATCCCTTTTAATTTTTAGCCAGAGAACCTTCCTTAAAAAAAAAGAGAAAATCTATCAGCTTTTATATTTTGTTGATAACAAAATGTGTTTGATCTCTTAAAAAATAAAAGATTTAAATATGATAATTGACAACTCCAATGTAAAATTGTTTGTTATATGTCTTTCTCTTTTGTGTTGTGCTATTCCGTTTAATACTTATATTTTAACCGATGAAATACATTGTTTTATCGATTCTAGTTTAATTTATTTTCTTGATTTTATAATATTTGATCAGAAAACTTTATCTATAAAATCCGCTAAAATTAGTGGTTAATTTTTTAATTCCATAAAATATGGTGTAGAAAAGGTTCGACCAAAATTAATTATTAAAACCATATTTTACACTGTACTAACTCATAATTACATGATTTAAGAGTAAAACTATTTGAAGGTAATTTAAATATATTAAAAATAGGTTATACCAAAAAAAGGTTATATTTCGTCTTGTTAGTAGTACAGAGGAGTCAAAAACATGCCAATAAATTATATCTTACGTTGTGTATAAATTTTGTTGCTAGACATTTTAGACATACACAAAAATGTTTTTAGTTTTTATTTTACTTCAAGAGTTTTTATTTTTATAATAAAACAATTTCAACTCTTTATAATGTATAAACACAAATGATTGAGATAAATTTGTTTAACGGTCGTCATTCATTTACACAACAACAACAACAACTAAGTCTTATCCCACTAAGTAGGATAGTCATTCATTTACAAATTTACGCTATTTTTTATGAACATGTAGAATTTAAGATTTCAATGAATGTTAATGCGATTGACAAGAAGTTGACTTATATTTCATAAATTTGTGAATTCAACTCTTAACGTCAATATGATGATCTCGCTAGTAAACAATAATTTTGTAGAATGAGAATCGATCCATAATAGACTACTCACTAACCTACAAGATATTCTTTTAATAAATGATAATAATTTTATGGGTCATGTTAACCAGTGTCCCGAGACACTAGTTAAGAAAACCATAAAAAGAAAGTTTTAAATTAAAAAAAGATACTTTATTGATTTTTAAGGGATTGACAACACAATTTCCAATACAATACATAATATATTTGTATCTTAACTAGTGTCTGGGGCACCGATTAACATTACCCAAATTTTATTATTGAAATCAACTCATTAAAACTAAAATTTTTGATTGATAGATGAAACAATTATTAGCTAAACTATAATTAACTTTCAAGAGAATGTTATAAAAAAAAAATAAAAAAATGCAATGAGTAGTATTCTTGGATTGTCTACCGCTCATTTGTTTCACCATACAAGTAATAATAACTAACCACAATTTTTAGCGCGCTCCATCGTTCGTTCGTTCCTTCCAAAATCGTGGAACACAGAAACAGAGGAAACTCCGAATTTTATTGTTGAACAAGGTCACATGTAACCTCACATTTGTTACTTCTTTCCCCTTTTTGCACCCATGTATGATTGATTATACACCCTTCTCTTGTAGAAGAAATTAAAGAACCCAACTCCTCCTCATTGTAGTAACATACATTTTCGGAATGGCGAGGAAAAATTATTCATCATCTTCATCTGCATTGCGTTATTTTCAACCTCGTTATTACATTAAAAGACCCAAACGATTTGCATTTCTCATTTTCCTTTTAATCTCTCTTGCATGGTTTGTCTATGATCGTCAATTACTCAACAGAGAACACCAACAAGATATTTTCAGATTAAAACAAGAGGTTACCCGCTTGCAAAAAACTGTAAGATCTGCTGTATATTATAGTTTTTTTACATTAAATTTGACATTTTTTTTGGTGGGTTGATTTGTCTTATTTGAAATTGCAGCTGGAAGATATAAAGGGAAATATAAAAGGGCCAGAAGAAAGTATTGAAATTGATGAAAAAATCAACAAGGGTGTTTTTGTTGAGGAGGAAGAGGAGGAGGAGGAGGTGGATGATCCTATTAGCTTAGAACGAAGAGAGAAAGTTAAAGATGCTATGCTTCATGCATGGACATCTTATGAAAAATATGCCTGGGGCAAGGATGAACTTAAGGTATTTAAGCTATCTTCATTTTTTTTAATAGACAAATGATAGCGGATAGTTTGTTGGGGAAGAGAGAATTTGGCTATGTTTGTTAAGAAATAGCGAATAGCTGATAAGCTAGCTTACGACAGACGACTTATAAGCTAGCTTATTGCTGATCGCGGATAAACAACTTATTGAATTTGTAGAGTTCGGTAAAATAGCAATTGTAGTAGCATATAAATATGAAATGACATAAAAAATGTGCATTTAATTAATTAATTTTTTTTCAATGAAGATTACCGGGGTAAAATTGAGATAATAAATGATAAGCTATAAGCTACTTGAATTAGCTTATCAAAACCGCTATAAGCTCGTGTAAACATGACAGTTACCAAACAAGTCTTTTTTAATCATACGAGCTTATAAGCTACAAACTATAAGCCATAAACTCAAATTTATGTCTTATCAAACTGACCCAAGTTTGTTAGCATAAGGGATCTAACGCTAGACTTTCTTCTTAGTACTCCTTTGGCATCCCACCATCCGAAACCACTGCACATATAAATATTTTAATATAATTCATTAGTTAATTACAATCTCAAAATCCATTCATCATATCATACAAGTTAGGAAATGTTTATAGTATTTGTTGAATCAACTATGACTAATATTGTTCTGTGAATAGATATTACTTGATACGAATGAACAATTACTTTACTACTAGCCGAGTTAAGTCGTGAGACTCATGACTCTTATTTAAATGAGTGGTGTGGTATTGTTCTGGGTGAATTTACCCCAAACTCACGACATCCCTGTAATAAAATTGCACCATCCACCCTATCCTATTGTTGGGTGGGTAAACTCACCCCATGCAGTGTTAGACGAGCAGGGTTGTTCTGTGTCAGGCTATGTCTGGCAAGCCTGAAACATTGCTTTAAATTAGGCTGAAGAAACCCTTTTGTTGCAGCCGAAGCCTGGAAAAGAGATATTTATATTACCATACTAGGGCACATTCCAGCTTTTGCTTTATATCGCAAGACATGATCATATGTGCATATCATCTCTGTGACTGAGATTTATCTATAACATGTAAAGCAGTAACAAAATGTGTCTACATGTTTACTTTTTTTTTTCTTCTTCTTTTATGCAAAAATTCAGAGTAGGAAATAGTGTTTCCCTTTGTAAATAGTCTGCTCTATTCATTTACATTTTGACTCTTTGATTCTCTCCTTGATAAAATCTCAATCTTGCCACTAATTAGCTACTTGTTCCTCTCACAGCCACCATCAATGACTGGTGTTGACAATTTTGGCGGTCTAGGGGCAACTTTAGTAGACTCTCTTGACACATTATTTATAATGGGCCTTGATACCCAATTCAAAAGAGCTAGAGAGTGAGTTCTTCTTCTTCTTCACAGTTGCAGTTTCTGTGTTGCAGGTTGGTTACCCTTAAAGCATCTAATATAATAAGTATTGCAGGTGGATCGAGAAATCATTGTATTTTAACAAGGACCTCGAAGTTAGTGTGTTCGAGACAACCATAAGGTTGAATTAGAAGGTTCAATCTTATATTTATTGAAGTTCTTTCTCAACTGCCTGATAGTTGCTGTAACTTTGCTAATTTCAGCATATGTTGCTTATACTTTGTAGTTTGTTTTCACTCATCTGTCCATTATTTTGGTTATATTCACTATTCAGAGTTTTGGGTGGGCTTCTTAGTGCTTACGATCTCTCTGGCGATGAAGTATTCCTCGAAAAGGCTAGAGATCTTGCAGATAGGCTGCTGCCTGCTTGGAATACACCTTCAGGAATCCCTTATAACAGAATTAACTTGGCTTATGGCAATACAGATAACCCTAAGTGGACACGGGTATGTCTGGGCCTCACTACGTTCTTCAGTTACTTTCCGAAAGCTAATTCCGTACATATAAAAGCACTGTTTTATAACAGAAAACATTATTTCCAAACTGTGTTCTATTTTCAAGGACTTAAACATGGTGGCTTGAATAATGTTTAATCTTTGTTTGATCGTGTCAGTTGCTAGTATGAATTTTCAAGTGCTACTCAATGTGGGACTTGGGAACTCCATAATACCCAAGTCCACCAAACATTCCAGACTTTTCAACGAGAGATTTGGGCACACCATAATACCCAAGTATCCCATACCACTCGATGTGGGGCTTGGGCACCCTATAATACTCAAGCCCCTATCATAGTAATCGTATTGACTTAACATCCAATATTTCTGTGGGGTTTGTAGTCTGTCTACTTTCTATGTTTTCTTGCATTATGTCATCTGATTTTATTTGATTGAAAAAAAATCAATGAACCTTATTTGCAACTATTTGCATCTATTTACTGTTAGAAATGCATTGCTGGAATAGTCTATAAGGAAACTAAGAATATTTTCTTAATTGTTGTGTGTTTTATGCTCTCAATAATTTGTTCTCCGATACTAGGGGAACAGTATTCTTGCAGATTCTGGTTCAGAGCAGCTTGAATTTATCGCTCTCTCTCAAAGAACCAAAGATCCCAAGTACCAGGAAAAGGTAATCTCTTGCCGCTTATGATGAATTTCCAGAATATTTATATACTTCCGGCAATCATTAGCTTTCAATTTTGTGAGTCTCTTCTTTTTGATTGAGAGAGAGAGAGAGAGAGAGAGAGAGAGAGAGAGTAGAAGTTTATTCCTTTATGCAAATTTTGAGGTATTGGCCTTCTGATATTTCAGGCTGAAAAGGTCATCAAAGAGCTTCGTAGAAGTTTTCCTGAGGATGGGTTGCTTCCCATATATATTAATCCACAAACCGGTGCTAAATCAGCTGGAGCAATTACATTTGGCGCTATGGGTGATAGGTGATGATGCTGATAACATTTATCTTCTAGCATTATCATTTTATGATGTTATTTTACAGTTATTGGCCACTTTGGTTAAGTTGGTTAACTATGTCTTCAAAGAAAATTCTGTTGCAACTTTAAGATCAATTTTGTTTAACTTATTGACAAGCCATTTTGGAATTTGTAAGATATAGATGAGTTGTCAAACTCCAATGAGGAATAAAACAATGTGATTATAAACTGAATTTGAGATAAAATTTCATGATTTAATCCAGCTGCCCATCATGCATTATGGTTATGGGGGATATGGAATAAACTGGAATTGTTAATGTTTAGTGATTGCAAAGGTGGATATTGTTCTTTAATATGTTGACATGCACTTTAGTGATCGTTCATCAGTGAATAGAGACGTTTCCATGCATGCATATGTTGAAAGTTTCCATGCATGTTACAATCACATTTTTGTATGAAGAAGATGGGCAATAATACCAGAATCAATTATTCAACTCAACTAATTGTTGTTTTCTGTTGAATGGTACTAACAGTGCAACAATATGTTGAAAGTAAATATCAACTAGCTTGCTTAACCTTTGCTAGACCGTATACTTCTTGACAATTTCTAGTCACGTCATTCTTCACATAATTTAAAGGCTGTCGATTATTGTGTACAGCTTCTATGAGTATCTGCTCAAGGCCTGGATACAAGGAAACAAGACTGAAACAGTAAAATTTTACAGGTAAGGAACTTATAATGCGTACTGTCCTTTGAAAATCACATATTTTGTTGTCTCTGTATGGTAAGAAGTTACTGGTCCAGCTATCCTGTGTTACACACTTGACTCTGTCTCTCACTAATGCACCATGGACATATTTTGATTTATGAAAGAAGCCAAAGTATATATGGTCGTCCTTAGATCCTACACCTAAAGTTGTAAATCTGCAACTATTTTTATAATCAACAGAGTTTAATTTTTCCATTTTCTGAGCTCTGCAATGTATGTTCTACAAAACACCTGACATTTGACTAATTCTTCACTGTGTATTATACCCTCATTGCATGTATTTTCTGTTTGCTCCAAATATGAGACAATCATCTGGCACACCCTTTTTTGTGCATTACTTTGCTATGGAAGTTTAAGCTTGGAAGTAAGCCTACATCCGGATTCCTGTGTATTTAAATGTGTGATAAAATGTCTATTCAGGGAAATGTGGGAGACATCAATGAAAGGTCTGCAAAGCTTGATTAAGAAGTCAACACCGTCATCTTTTGTGTACATATCCGAGAAACTTGGAAATACACTCATTGACAAGGTGCTTTTTGAAAGGAAACTTATTTAATTTATATGTATATATTATGGAAAATAACTCTTTGATCTTATCTCTTTTTCAGATGGATGAATTAGCATGTTTTGTTCCTGGAATGCTGGCTTTGGGATCTTCTGGCTACGGTCCTGGAGAAGGCGACAAATGTATGGCTCTTGCAGAGGAGGTAATACTTTTGAAGTATTTGTGCAATTTTTCATCACTCAATTTGTCTACAAAACTTCGGGCAGTTCAAACAGTTCAGGTTTTGATAATCATCTTGTTAACAGAAAGAAAAAAAAAATGCTTCCACATGAATGAGGTAAAGGTAAGAAGCCTTTGGAATAGAGAATTCCTCATGAAAGGTGCTGTAACTTGTAACTCTTGGTTTTTTCCAAGCGACCTTGCAGTTTTGTTGAAAAATATAATACCAAAGGATCAATTCTCCTAAACACTTAAGCTGTCTGGTGGAGGATCATATAATTCTAAGACCAACAGTTGCTGAATTAATCATCATATACATCAGTCTTAATGTTTTATCCGTAATTTATAGTTGATTGATGGCTTATCTAGTAAACAAGCTGAAACTCACCTCAAGTTGTTGGCATATTTGATGCTTGCTGTGGTTTTGTTTGGGGACATGTAGTTCTGGATATATTGAATGCCAGGGTGCTTTTGCGACATATCTTTTAGTTTTAGACTTCATTACACTTTTAGTCCTTTTATTAAGAGCAGCGCATAATTTCTCTCCATAATTTTTGCTTGAATTTAATCCCGGCATTACTCTTGACTCTTGCACTACAAATTGGTACCACAATTCTGATTTCAAAACGGAATAAAGAACTAGATCGCATCCTGAAGCCAAACTGTAACTTCTTTATCTGACCAGTGACCATCGCCATACTGCAAAGCATCTGAAGTTTTAAATTTAATTGAACATTTATTTATTAGTTTTTTCTAAGGAAGAAAAGTTTTTTAGTGAAAAGTGCTAATTTGTGGCAGAAATTTATTGGTTTTGTTTGCCCTTTTTCTTTCAAACTTCTACTGAATTATGGTGCATTTAATTGTGCAGCTTGCATGGACCTGCTACAATTTTTACCAGTCAACGCCAACTAAATTAGCAGGGGAGAACTATTACTTCCGCAAGGATGAGGTTTGGATCGTTTGTTCTCACTGTTCTTCAAATCGCCTTAGATGCTATGTGCTAAGATAAATATAATTGTAGGATATGAATGTTGGTACCTCATGGAATATCCAAAGACCTGAAACTATAGAGTCACTGTTCTACCTCTGGCGTTTCACCAGAAACAAAACATACCAAGAATGGGGTTGGAATATTTTCCAAGCATTTGAAAAGAACTCTCGCACTGAAACAGGATATGTTGGACTCAAAGATGTAAGAAATTCTTAAAGCCTCGCTTTTTTTTCTTCTCCAAAATGATTTGCTTTCTTAGACTTGGAATTACTGCATGTTTTTATCAACTATTCATGTTTGAAGCAAATCTGTTTGGCACATACAATTGTGTTGCCAAAATGTGCTCCTAATAGTCTCGGTGAGAGGAAAATCCTGCAGAAATTGGTTGCATGAAATGACTAAGTAATGTATGTTCTATTGAGAACAGATTGGGTTCATAGATTCATTTTTTGTTCGTTATGAGGAAGATTTCTTATGCATTATAAATATTATGGTTTTCCTATTGTAACTTGTGCACTACGGAACATAACTAAACCATTGTTGAATACCCAGGTGAATACAGGTGACAAAGATAACATGATGCAGAGCTTCTTCCTTGCAGAAACCCTCAAGTACCTCTATCTCTTGTTTTCACCACCTTCAGTTATCTCTCTTGATGAATGGGTGTTCAACACAGAAGCACACCCTTTAAGAATTGTTACTAGAAATGCTCATGAAGAAGAACAGAGTATAGACCCAGAGGAAAAAATTCCTCATCATTTGCATGGTAGAAAAGAAGGTCGAATTGATTACAAGTAGTTAAGAGTTGTTGCTCTATGATTGTAGTAAGCAAACCCTTGCATGACTTCCCTTTTCTCAAATATCCAGGGCATATTGGTGCTACGTGACAGCTGTTGCCACGGTCTTGCATGTGGGTGATCCACCATTTTGGTTGATTCTTGCAGAGGGGCAACTCGTCCTGCTCCATCAACATGCCGTTGGTTTGTCTGTGGCCTCCAATATGAAGTTATGTAGGTAATGCAGTAAAGAATACTTAGAAGATTTTTTTGGTTTCTGTAGGATAAATGTGGGTGTGTACAAGCCTATGTAGATATTGAAACCTCCTTACTTACTGTTTTAATTATATTTTGCACTTGTAAATTCTTGTATATCAATTGACTGACCACTTACAGAAACGTGGTGCAATGTGAGATATCAGTTCTGAAACTTTTAGAATTTCAGGCTCTTCCATTTAAAATATTGGGCAAATTTGAGTTTAATGTATTAAATCCACCTGATATCAATGCTCTGGAAATGTAACTTAAGATTGTTGAGTAGCACTGCCTATGAAAATGGCAATTCTTGCTTGTTCAATTGACTCTTTGACCATGCTGCCTGCAAATATGGTTCCTAATGCATGTTATTGTGGTTCGACCAAGCCGTGCAACAGTTTATGAGCGGCTTATTGGTTGATTTGCTATTTAGATATGAATTATATACCATCACCAGTTCTGCAAGTCTGATAACTCACCCCAACTAGGTTGAGTGAGCTTAAAAATGAGATGAATAAAGAGAAATGAATCTAGTAATTAATGTTAACTTGGGTTTTTTCAATTTATTACTAGATCACAGGTACCTCTACGGTTTTTTCAATTTACTACAAGGAATCCTTAAAATAAACTGCTATTTCAAGGATCAGCCAACGAAATGTATGTAGTTGAGTTGGTTGATCCTTAAATAAACTGTTATTTAAGTATCAAGTGTGAACCATGTTATTGTACCAAAGCCAAAACGATGATAAACTTTCCCACCTTGGCCACTCACTTGGGTCCAGATTAACAAGAATCACAGCACCATAATTCATATGGCCTCACCCCAAGTGTGAGAAGTGTTATGTAGTATATATGTATCTATGTATGAAGAGAGACTTGCTCAAACACACCAATGTTTTCAGAACCCGACCTCGGGCTGAATAGGACGAGATTTTTGTGTCATTGTTTAATCGGTTAAACTACGGTTAAATTAGACGATTATTAAATAAATAAGTATGAAGAAAGTTTTATCTTTTAAAGAAAATAAAAAACAATCCAATTGAATAACATGTGATTGAACTGCGGTTTAAATTGGTTCAACCTAGTTTGATCTGATTCTAAATGTACACCAATCATGGTTAAACCAACTAATTGATTCTAGATTCATCAAAATTAAGCTAGGCAGTCTCGTCCACTAAGAACCTAACAACTACTAAGAGTTCATAAAAATTGATTTATGGTATTTTTTTTGGTAAAAAAATGTTAGTAATTAGTTGTTATGTTTTTTTTTGAACAATAATTAGTTGTTATGTTAATATTATTATCCTTCATTAGGGTTTTGAACTCGGATCTTTCAACACCTTCAACCCTTAGCTCAAACCAATTTCTCGTAGTTAAAATTTGTTTTCATATTTGAACTTTTTCAAAACTTTTGTACACATTTAATTTCTCAATAAACAATTGTAAGTGCTACCTTCGTCTATTAATATAACTGCTATTTGACAATTCATACACTATATATATATATATATATATATATATATATCTCTATAG
>Ga0209282_1000417_pt1 | contig 20866 bp, 10 predicted proteins | sample Mtrugardesep15_FD_187529 | JGI IMG/M metagenome (GOLD analysis project Ga0209282, IMG submission 187529) | Root nodule microbial communities of legume samples collected from California, USA - M. trunc garden sep15 (SPAdes) (version 2) | ecosystem: Host-associated > Plants > Roots > Nodule...
AAACATATTTAACCCTAAAATCAACATGTATACTCCATATCCACAAGTTTCTAAAGGCAACATGGGTCTCACCTTTTAAAAATAGAATGTACATTGTTAAAAAATTTAATGTATTTTTTTAAAAAAATTCTTGTGCATCAGCCAATGCTCTATTACACCAAAATGTTCAACATTGTTTGATAATTAATAAGATAAAAAAAAAAATTATAAACAACACACACTTCTTAGTTTGACAAGATGCCTTTTACAAAAGAACAAAATCACAAGAGCTTAGACCTCAAAGCAAACAATACCTCAAGAATACATTGACTTTGATTTGAGAGATGAATATTGACGTGCCAGGTTTGGGTTAAACATATGTCACATACTTAAGGGTTGAGAGACCCTATAATTCCTTAGCCTTAATTAGAGGAATACTATTCAAGTACGAAATAAAGTCCCCAAGAAAACCTTACAAATTAGGATGGAAGTATATAGGTTTTGTGTATAAATTTGGGTTAAATATGTTTTTGATCTCTATAAATATATTAATTTTTTATTTTAGTCCTTTTAAAATTGTTCTTCAACTTTTAGTCCCTATAAAATTTTCAATCATCACTTTTGGTCCCTATTTTTAAGTCAACTCATGTATTTTTTAATGAAATTGTGCAGAAATGCGTAAAATATTGTAAAAATCTCTCCAAAAACATTCTAATTATTTTTTAGAGAGATTCTTATAATATTATAAATTTTTCTGCAAAATTTTATTCAAAAATATGAATTCTACATATGAGTTATTGGGGGACTAAAAGTCGAAGAAATTTTTTAGAAAGACTAAAACGAAATGTTGATATATTTATAAGAACAAAAAAATATTTAACCCTAAACTTTATTTTTGTTCATCTTTGTTATTTTGAAAAAAAACAATTATATTTGTACACCTCTAGCTTTTTTTACATTGATTCAACATATCATTTTTTCAGAAGTGGATTCTCTTCGGTGACCGCATGATCTACTGAAATCACGATCATTAAAAAAAATAAAAATATAGAGAATTAATTAAAAAAAATTAAGAGAGATAAAATGTTTAACGATATTCAAACCGGAAAATATCTATTCCCCATTTTCTTTTTATCTCTCTTCCAATCACATCATAACCTATCATATTTGTCATTTTAGTCTCCTTGGTTCTTTCTTTTTCTAATGATAGAATGATTTTGGATATTCAAGAATTATTTTCTTATGAAAAAATTGTCCTAATGATAACGATTGTAACAAACATTGTCAGCCTTTTTACCCAGAGAAACTAGCATTGTAATAAACAATTAATTTTCACCATATATAAGGACACCATATGAGTTGATAGGGGGTGAGAGCCCCAATATTCAAGAAAGATCCAATCTCAGGAGAATTATTTCTTTTCCAACTTCCCACCTTTACCTTATATATCTACTATATTACATAATCACTAGCTAGCTTCTTTTCTTATCCAAAACAACTAGCTAGCTAGCTTCTTTTTAGGGAGAAGAATGGCTGACACATACAGTATAGAGAGCAAGGTTGTTATAAGAGAGTTTGATGAAGATAGAGACGGTAAAGTGGTGGGGAAGCTTGAAAGGAACTGTACTGAGATTAATGGGACTACTAAAAAGGGTTTCTCTATTTTCACCAACATGATGAGTAATGGTGACCCTTTATCTAGGATTAGGTTCTATCCCCTTCGTATTATGTTGGTGTGTAACTACTATATAATATCTTTCATCTTCCTCTTTTCATCAAACACTCTTTTCAATGGTCAAATATATATGTAACCGCAATTGCAGTTAGCCATATACAGTTGTGAAGATGTCAAAAACCATAGCTGCTAGGTATATATTATATTCTGAATATATATATGATGATGATTCATAATGGCCTGCAGGTAGCTGAGATGGTTGAAAACAAGGAGCTTGTTGGAGTTGTTAAAGGATGCATTAAAAGTGTGCAAACTCCTTCTGGATCACTCTTCAAGATGGGTTGTATACTAGGCCTTAGAGTCTCTCCTATACACAGGTAATTATCAGGGTTTAAATTGCGGTTACATTGCAGTCAATACAATAAAATTTGCAATTGCAATATGATGTTGTAGAGACATTAAAGTTATCCCTAACTATTTTGTGGTCGCACACTGCAATTTAAAACCATACAAATTGTATATTAGTCATGTTGAATTGAACTGAATGATATACACAATATACACCACATTACATTAAATTTACTGTGCAGGAGAAAGGGAGTTGGACTAAAACTTGTAACCTCGATTGAAGAGTGGATGCTAAGAAATGGTGCTGATTATGCCTTCCTAGCCACAGAAAAGAATAATAATGCCTCTAAAAACCTATTCACCAACAAATGCAACTATTTCAATCTCACCTCACTCACCATATTTCTCTATCCACCAACTAGTTTCCCAACAAACCACATTTCCAAGAAGGATGTCAAAATTGACAAGATAAATATAGATCAAGCAATTTCCTTCTACACAAGAATCTTGAAAACCAAAGAGTTGTATCCATTAGATATGGACATTATTCTGAAAGAAAAACTCAGCTTAGGAACTTGGGTTAGCTATTACAAAGATGAAGGTTTCAAACTCAACATTGAAGACATTATTACCCATAAAAGTACAACAAGCTCATCATGGATCATTTTCAGTTTATGGAATACTTGTGAAGCTTGTGATAATAACCTTCAAGTTAAAACAAAATTATTTCAACCACTTAGGTTTCTTCATGCGACATTAAATCATGCAAAGGACAAAATATGTCCTTGTTTGAGAATGTTTGACTCAACGTGTAACAACAGTACATTTGGGTTTCTTTTTCTTTATGGACTTCATGGAGAGGGAGAGAATCTTGGTGGGCTAATGGAATCAATATGGAGGTTTACATCAAGATTAGGAGAAAAATTAAAGGAGTGTAGGGTTGTTATAACTGAGTTAGGGTTTGGTGATCCACTTGTAAACCATGTACCTCAAATTGATTCTATGTCGTGTATTGATGATATGTGGTACACAAAAAGACTTGGAAATCACAGTGATGATGAAAATGATGAATTGGTGGAGGTGATGAAGAGACAACTCGGGAACGTGTTTGTTGATCCTAGGGATTTTTAGCTAGGTTTTAATAATAAAGTGATGAGAATTATCGTTGTGGTTGATAATTATCTTGAGGAAATCATTGTATCTTTTTATTTTATCTGAAATGAAAGCATATTTATGATGGTTGGTAATTGAGTAGTAGTACTTCCTTCATATGTCTTTTCAAATTTTCGAATCTATATTGACAAATCATCATCATGAAAATGAACTTGCTTTATTATTCATCTATTCTAGATTTCTTATAATATCTGGATGAACTTAATTAAATGATCGACAATGTGAAGCATGTACATCAAAGACAACGTAAAGATAATGTTTTAGGAACCAGGAAGGTGTACGTGTTTTGCTTCCCTTAAATTTTCAAGAATTTGTTTTGTTGTATGGAAAGGAAAAGAAAATATATCAGTTGGATTTGCTAAGATTCACCTATTGTGTATTATACCTATAAAGATAAAGCTGGTGATTCGGCTCAGGTATCTCTAAAATGCAGGAACTACAATATATAATTCCACAATGGTATCGTACACACTGGCATACTGGCATCATGCACGCTAGGAGAAATTTATACCTTGAGCAATCCTATATCTCTAGAAAAATAACATCAAGAATAAAGAGTAGCCAATCATAATATACTATTTGCCACAATTTAAGGAGGCGTGGCTGAAAAATAAGAAGTGAACAAATAAATCATGCAATTAAACTTGCCAGCTGTGTCTTGAAAAAATTCTTGATGTTATTTTTCTAGAGAAATAACATTTTCCTTTATACCTACTTCCGTATACAATTACAGTAACTTTTTCTAAACATTTGGGTTTAATACATTAACGTTATATACGTATACGTATATTATAATAAGTCTCGCTCCTTAAAAAAACACATATATTATAAGTCGATAAAGATCACTTATTAGTATACTTCGAGCTATTTGTTTTGTTTGTTTGTTTCAAAAAAAAAAAAGTATACTTCGAGCTATATATGCTAAATTATACAAATCTTAATGAGATGATGCATATGCTCATTCCCCTTATTTGTTATCCCAAAAGACGCATGGTGGTTAATTGGTATGTGTCACTTGATTAAACAAATAAGTGTGTTAAAAAATAAAAAGAATCTTATTTAAATATATTTAACAAAAAAAAAATCTTGATCCGATTTGGGGGATAGGTGGTCGTGTGTCCTTGATCCAAGTGGCAAGTTTTCAATTAAGTCGGCCTATGCAGCCCCGATGAGGGTTGTGGAGGTGCCCGATGGTTTCAACCTTAGCCAATGTGTTGAGGTCGTTTGCGCCTTCAAAGGCGACTGTCTTTTCTTGAGAACACGACAGTGTGTCGTCGTAAAAGAACCTCCTTAGACACGGGCGGTGTAGGCTCTAGGAAGTGCAGCGTGTGTTTTGTGGAAGTTACAGTGGAGTCCGTACGATATAACATCTTTTTGTCTCTTGTAATCTCGGTCTTCTTTTGTGGTATAAGATAATGGGGTGAGAGTTGGTTTCTCCTCGTGGTCTGGTTGGGCGGTTTGGGTATTTTTTGGATTTAGGGGTATGAAAGAGACTAAGATTAAGACTTGTTTCTATATGACATATGGTGCATCTGGATCTCACGTAATGATCATATCTTTGTTGGGGGCTCGATTTTGGCTGAGCGTTTGATAGAAATGGCGAATTTATTAGCCTGAAAGTGATTCTTTGCAAAGTATCATGCTAGCCTCTGCCCCTTCTATGAGTGTGAGGTGTAATCTGCCATGTGATGGACCCAATAGGGTCTTTCGGTGGTGTTGGTTTTGGTGATGTTGTTTGGTGGTGGGTGTGAGGTTGTTGTCAAGTTTGAACTATCCCATCCTATGAGTATTTCTTGTCTTTGTTTATTGCAAGGTGGAGTTCCAACTTTTCTCCGAAGAGAAAAGATGATGTAATTGGTTTGAGATTCTACTATATATATAATTCTATCTTTTATTTAAACTATTTTATTTACAATTTAATTATTTTTTCATCCAATCAACTAACTTATTTATTTATTTTTTAAATATCCCCACACAAACATATAACGTTGATACCAACTTTTAGTGTAACGTCACTTAAACTATTTTATATGCAATTGTATTTCTTTATACAATTAAATAATTGATATTTTAAAATAATCGCACCATAACTATTTTTAATCATATACGAATAGTTCTCACCAAGATCTTAGTTTACATAAAGAAAAAAAAATGGATTTAATAGGCAATTTTAGAAGAAAAATAAATAATAGGCAATTTTAGAAGAAAAATAAATAGTTTCACAATAAACTCAAAATTAAAAGCATGATAGTATATTTTATAAGGATGTGCATTTAATTCTATTGGATTTTATTTAAAAAAAAAAATCAATTGGATTATCAAGTATGAGGAAAAAAATCTTATATTGGTCGAAAACGAAGAGGATATCGAGCAAGTGCAAAATTTATTTATAGTCAATATCTTAAGTTTTTGAGACAAGATATACATAGTATTTCAATCATTTGTGAATGTACTTTGCTATTAACTCGATATGAATATGAAGATATTATTTCTTGTGTTTTAGACTTTTCTCATACCATTCATGAACATCTCATACACATAACTCAAATTTACAATACACACACGCATATGCATAATACGAATGCATATGTTTCATTCTTTCTTTTTTTGAATAAATGTTATTATACAATTTTAAAGATGAAATGCTCAAGTTTACGAGGATAGAAAATGAAAATGCTTTCCTGTTCTTTTTCTAATGAAAAAACTATTATCTCATTACATTTTAAAGGACCAAATTGTTCTTTTATTACTTATACAAATGTTTGTTATCGATCCTTTCGTCTTGAGATCTTTGAGTTGATGACATTGAATGACTTTTGGATAGGACACTTATGTCCGTTGTTGTCTTTTTCTCCGTCGTCCACGACCTTCTTTTCTGAGCGAATGAGAGTGACGTACCTACACGTGCTCCGATGTTTAAGTTAGTGAGCGACATGGGGCGATAGATGTATATGTGTAAAGTGAACTTGCTTGACTCTAGGCGTATGAGCCCGTATATATAATGGAGGTTTAGGGTGCCATATTCCGTGTTGGTTGTTCACCTTTGGTGTGTGCGCTTATGTGCCACAAACCTTACTAGTTCTTCACCTTTGATACCATGTACTTTTGTGCTGGTCTATGTGCTCTTGTGCCACAAGCCTCTTGGTTGTTCTCCTTTGGATTTGTTTGCTCCTAAGCCACGGTCTCGTGGACTCCTCTAGTAAGAAGACCTTTATAACATATTAGTGGTTGGACGTCGGCCTATGCCAAAACAATTATGATTGTAAATTTTAAAGACGAAACTGTCCATTATACGAAACTTTTGAAGAGTTTGTCTAACATGAATCTCTTTCAAATGTCTAAACGTGGACCATGATCGTTTTTAATAAGAAAAGAAAGAAAATAGTTTTTTTATTTAAATTTACTAAAAATAGCAAGAGTTCACGTTTGAATTTTTTCACGAGGCCCATTTAATACAAACTCATTTTTAAAATTAAAACCTGTATTTTATGCGAGAGTAAATAAACTTTAATTTTACATGTGATTCATATTTGACGTATAATAATAGTAATAATAATTTGTTCACCTTTTAAGTAAACTTATTCCATCCTTCAAAAAAAAAAGTAAACTTATTCCAGATATTATATATAATCTCATTCATTTTGACATATTTTTTTGGCAAGTAAACTAAGTCAACCACAAAAATGAAATAAGGTGAAGATTACTCATCACTTATAATTTTTTTTTTGAAGAACACTTATAATTTTATAAACACATTGTATGTTTCTCTCATTCAATACGAGACTTTTAACATACTCTTCTCACGTTTAGAACTTGACATTTGAATCGTGATCTGAGTGGATTGATAACGGGTGACTAAATAAACTTTTTTTTATAAATTATAATATCATCTTAAAATCCAAGTCGAATCTAACCCAACGATTACAAACCCGACTTATAGATGGATTAGAGCCAAAAAAAATATATACACCGCTGCACTAGCAGGTGAGAAACCAATCCACATGTATAAAACAAAAGCACACTGGCAGAGCCCTGTGCACAAAACCAAATTGATACAACTCAAACCACCCAAGATGACTAGGGCAGGTACCATGCATCTACTAACAAAAGAAACAGCCACAATATCCCCTTAAATTAAGAGTAGTAGCAGACTTAAACATAACAAAAAGTCATTCACTTGCAAAATCAAAAACCTGCAGCTGACTAGAAAACCAATCCCACACATCCAAACAAAACCTGCAATGAGCAACAGCAGCTAAAAACAACTGTCCAAGATGCAGCAGAAAGAAAAACTTATGCAGACAATACAACCAAAACCACAGCCTCCTGTCTCAAGAACTAGCTAAACCCCATCTGCTATCCTGCCAAGCAACTGATAGGGTCCCATAACCACTCATAATAGAGTCACCGGTTCTTCGCCAAACGTACTAAAAACCAACGCCATGCCAACACCTTTGTTTTATCCTTAAATTTTGTCGCTGACACGACACAATTATTGAAAATGTGATCGTTCCTAGCCTTCCATATTTATCGTGACATAGCGTGCCATGAGTTTCTTCGACTATGGTGTAAATCACTTTGCGCAATTCCGTTCTCTATTTAGGGGCAAAAAGAATAGGAAAATTCGTCATTTGAGTTGTTTGTTTACCGTGTGGTCGATTTGTCTCCATCGAAATGGGATCATATTTTTTTAAGGGAAGAAGGTGGTTAGCAAAAATTAATTTGGATACATATTAGACCTTATCTCACCTATGAAACTTTAAATTTGAATATTTTGTGCAAAATTAATATCATTGTCTAAAATGCTTTTTAGAAAATATTTGTGGTACATATTACATTTCAACTATTTCAATTGGTTAGTATCAGTTTCAACTCATCGTATTTTGATTTCTCTTTACTAGCTAGTTAATTGATATCATTTCAATATGTTATCGGATGATGTTTGCTGCTGCTAGTGGCCTGCTACACCCTGTATCAAGCCGTACAGTTATCATGCATGGAATCATTCACCTGAGATAATTACAATACAAATGGCACATAGACAATACCAAAATCAATGGCAAGTACAGCAAATATTTATCACTTTTGACGAAAATGATTTTCTTTGGGATTTGGGAGACATAAATTTATATTGATGTTTGGATGGAGAACAAGGGTTGTGATATCTCCATCTTATTTACACTTTGGGTGGGTCCCACACCACACTCTCCCTCTCCAAGAACAAAACAAGGAGAGGGAGAGAGAGAAAATCAAGCAACAATGATATTTGAACACCACAACTTTTCATATACTTATTCAACACCTCATTTTCTATATATCTCCCTCTTCCCCTTGCATTACCAAACTATCACATCATTCACTTTAATCTTGTTTTCTCATAGTTTAAAGGAAGAATTTAATTGCCGCTAAAATATGCAATCAAAACTCTTTAAATTTCCGCAAGCAACTCAACTGTTTTGGTAATCAAATCAAACTTGCAAACTCCTCCCATTTATTTGCTTTTATTTACTGTATTAATAACTTTAGCTAGTTGTCTAATTGAAACGACAATGCATGTGGAGACAATTTTACTAACTACTTTGTTACTTGAAAACGGTTTTGTGCGCCTGCCAAATTTAGCCATCAAGTTTACTTACTATATTATAGGGTGTACACACAACATTTTCCAAAATCAAGAGAGAGAAAGGGTGTAGATTGGGCGGAAGGGGTGTCCACCAATATTTTCCTTAATTATATTGTATAATTTTCAAGCTACGCTGCAAATTTTATGAGACTAACCAAGCAATTGGGTTCAAGTGGCTAATGAGCTTCACCAAATGAAGAATTGCCCAGGAGAACCTGAGTTCTATTGACAAATTTTTACTTACCTCCCAACCAAACTCTGGATTACTAGTGTCCTCTTCCCCTGGAAGCTAAAGGTTAACACCAAAGCTAGAAATGCTATTACATTAGGCTATCTCCTCTGGTTGTAAAGAGTTGTTGAACCTTCCAATTCAACACAGTTACCCATTTCACTTTGGATCCTACCGCTACTTGTTTTGACTATTAATATTGCTTTTCTCTCACCATTACGTGTAATGTAATCGCTAATCAGGTATGCACCACTTTCAAAGTACATATATCTTGAAGACAAAAATATTCAAAAGTGAACTTGTTGCAGTATATTTTATCAACAGTTTAACCTTCATCATAATCTTAACTTACAAAATTCTACAAGGTGAATACATTTACCTTTATTTTGAAGACAGCCTAGCCCAGAACAAGTTTTTTCCCTTGAATACAATGCAATACTATCTGTCATTAGTATACTGTGTTTACATTAAATTATTTATTGTCCTTGTTCAGCACAGGGCAAGATATCTCATGTGTTCTATGTGATATGACTATTTTTTGGGTCCAAGGCTGCAAAACAGCCTCAACAAACAGAACAAGTCCCAATAGCCCAACTGAACTATTCAAAGTTAATTTGACAAGAAACCGATATGTACTATGCAAGGCTCAACCCTGAACTATTACCTGTATTTTTAACTTACACTTTGGTTGGCAGTTCTACTACTTTCTACTTGGTCGCCATATACTTCTTGGAGACAAAATTTTGTTTGTAGAAGGAAATTTCGGCGTTTCCAGTTGAACTTCCAGCTTGGACACATCTATGGATAACCTGTCCATAATGAAAGCATCCAAATCAAACTCGCTGTCATCGTCCACATCATTATCATCATCCTCACTAGAATAATCAACCATGTTTTTCTTCGATCCGGTAATATTTCTCATGGAATCAGGTGGCACGTTGAACGAATTCGGGTCCATCTTCAGGAGTCTCCTCAAACTGTCAATGGCAGGGTCTAAAATATCTAAGAATCCCATAACCCACGAAGCATCATCTACAATTTCTGTGCGCTGTTGCAAGCAACAAATACCATTTCAAATATTAGCAGCCCTCCTAATTAAATTGATAATTATACAATGACAGTATAAATAAGGTCTAATCATGTTTCACTGTATTTCAAAATTTGTGCACATTGTCTTGTAGACTCTAGAATTATTCGGCAAAAACTCAAGCCTCAAATCACAGCAAAATTTCTAACATTTTCATCCCAACTTTTTTTTCTCCAGATACATAAAATATTATGACATGCTGATTGAATAATAGCATTAGAAAATATAAAACCATCAAGGTTTCTTAATAGAGAAAAATTCTCTTATAGATAGATGATCATATTTGGCTTACGAAAGAAGTTGCTTGACCATTGGAAACATTTTAAAGCACTTTCATTTCATATGTAATTTTACCTTCCCTCTAACTTAACCAATGATATCATACTCTCCACATCTTTTTTGCTCAATAGGTTCTAAAAAAGTCTTAGTCTTGTCTACTTAAAAAAAATTCTGGCATGACTAAGGCCTGGCGAAGGTTGGCTATAGGTCCCCATCGGTCGGTCTGACCCTTTTTCACCCCTAGAGTACACTATTTAAAATGGTCTGCGAACAAGTCACAAGGACAACTATGTATTATTTGTTATTACTAGTAATTTCTCAAATCTCAACTCATCACCCATGAATTAATAAACGCCAAAATCATATCAGTTACCTGCTGGAAGTAAAGGTTACGAACTTCTTCAGCACGCACAGGATTTCCTTGATCTTCCTCCAGTGATGCCCAAGTCATCCATGTCACATAACTCTGAGAATTTATATTCAACGAGGATCTAAACAATCTTCGAGCAGCCGAAAGATTGCCAACCCTCTGCTCCAGAACACCCCATGCCTGCATTATATGAAAAGTAGTTTCGAGAAATTGAATATCAAGCTAGGAAAAGGCTCAAGTCAAGTTGTTACAACATTGATCATATGCATGCATGTCACCTGGAGACACCTTGCAGCACTCTCACTGTTCGGATCAATTTGTAAAACTTTTCGGTATAATTCTCTAGCTGTATTCAAATTTCCTTCCTTCCATTCCATCCAACCCCAAGCCTGCAACCATTTAAGTGCTTGTGTATAAGCTATTACTAAAACATAATATAAATTAAGTCAAACTGTTTTCATAAGCTTTCCTGGAGAGCTTATGGAAAAAAAAGCTGAAAAAGCTTATGTATAAAGTGTTTCCATAAACTCTCCCAAACAGCTTCACAAGTGCTTCTCAGTTAGGAAACTCAAATAAGTCAAGCCAACCAGGCCCTAAGTCATTCCCCTTTTCATAAAATTACACACCAACAAATAAAACTAAACACACACATGTTCAATTAGCATATTCATGGAAACATCAATCAGTATCCAGAGAAGGATGAGAGGAAAAGCCACGGTAAACATGAATTAAAGTCGAAAATAAATGATACATTCTGTTCCTTATTAAGTCATTTTGAAACACTGGTTCTTCCTTCAAGTTGGAACCAAAACATGAACAGTGTAAAGTAATTGCAGAAAGACATAAGTTATTCACCATGTCAAGCTCACTTCTCATTCACAATAAACCATAAAAAAAAGGACAGGAACTTAAATAATGATAGTAGCGATAGGTAAGATCCAACTGAGTAAGCCACTTACAAACCAAACAGGTTGATGCTTGGGATCCAATTCAGACGCTCTCTTGAACAAAACACGAGCACGATTAGCACTTGAGTGTTTGTATTCTATTAATGCAAGAGACTGAAGGAGAACAGCATCCCTTGGATTTAGAGCATGGCCTATCGTTAGAAGTTTTCTTCCCTTGTCAATCTTGCCCAGGTTAGCTTCAAAAATTCCCCAGACATGCCAAGCGAACCTATTTTTAGGACTCGCCTGCACTGCATTCTATTCATAACAAGAAGAAAAATAAGTAATACATTGATTCAATTCCCAAGTCCTAATGAAATATAATTTGCTGATTTCTATGAAGCAAGGAAATCAGAATGGAAATATGATAGAAATGACAATATTAGATATAACCTCGAACAATTTTCTAGCGGTACGATAGTTTTCCTGTTCCACCTCCATTTGAGCCCAAGCCTATTAGATAAAAATAAATATGACTTGATAAGATAGAATGCATAACATTGACAATAACTTAATAGTTTGATTCAGAAACAATGTTGCTCGGTTGATGGTGACTTACAAGCCAACTAGCACAGCTTTTAGGATTACACTTTGTGGCCTGATTGAATAAATATCGAGCCTGCTGATATCTATTCGCCTTAGCTTCAAGCAATGCAAGTGTTTGGTATATGTACTCATTCTGTCCACAATATTGAAGACCTTTCGAAAGCAGATTCCTTGCCTTCGTTATATTTCCTTGCTTTAACTCTAGAACTGCCCAACCATGCCAAGCAGCAACATGTTTCTTATCAGCAACCGTTGCGGCATCAAAAAGTTCTCTTGCTCTCCTGACATTTCCCATGTTCTTTTCAAGAACAGCCCAACACTGTTCAAAGAGAACTTTCACTTGTTAACTTCACTAGGACACAAGTTTAATCAAAATTTAATATATTATCAGAGTATTGCAAGCAATCTCGCCCACTCCTAATGTTACCAGATGAAGACAGTTCTAGCTAGTACCAGCCTCAAAGGCCTTAGGCATGCCAGGCTGTGTAAAGTAAACAATATATATTACAGCCATGTGATGTCTAAGCTATACTACAAATTCATGAGTAGTACTTGAGTACTTCATGAACTAATTCCAGTTGATTAGCCAATAAGCTTGAGTTTGAGAGTGTGATGATTGATCATTACGTTGAGAAACATGATCAAGCTCGAGAAAGAGAAAAATAAGATAAGAGAAAGATTACTTATTTCCAAAATGATAGAATGAGAAAAGTTTATTACAACAGTTTATACAAATATTCTAACCCAACTTGTAACTAACTTCAACAATCTCCAACTAGTTTGGATAAACAACTTAATTAAGCGCTTATTTATACACTATTTATATAACAAAGGATAAAATAAAGTAATTTATTTTTGGTTACATAAAATTTAGGGTGAGGGGATGATGCCCCTGTCCAAGGTAGAGAAGACCTTTAGGCTCAAAGAGCACTTCAAAGGTATTTACATTTACCTTCCTCCAAGAGCACTAGCGGGGCTCGAACCCAAAAAGAAAGTCAAATTGTTTTCATACAAGTTACAAGCAGTTTTCATAAGCTATTATTCTAGAGAGCTAATGGAAATAAACTAACAACATCTTATGGATATGTCGTAACCTCCTAAACAGTCTCACAAATACTTAATTATTCAAGTATATATCAAACTATCAGTATGTCAAGTGTGAGTAAGAGTCTTACATTGGATTGAAAAATGGATGTTGAGCATGATATATATGAGAAAACTCGTATACTGATATACTCAGTGTCTTAAGATTTTGGGTAACGATGTGTTGTCTAATTCTATCTGAGTGGTTGCTCAATGCACAATATGATAATCCCCTCATGACCCATCACAAATAATCCATCACATGCAAAAACAGAATTGAACACTAACCTGCCAAATGAATGCATTTTCACCCTGAGTAGCCTGGCAACCCTTCTCATAAATCTCTCTAGCTTGACTTGTTTTAGATTGCTTGCTCATAATTTTCCCAAGTGCAACATAAAGTCTACCATCTTCAGGCCAATAGCTTAAACACTTCCATGAACAAGTAAAACCCATCATCAGAAGGAACACACCACAAAACAAATGGCATGTTTGAATAATTAGTTTATTTAAGCGCCTATAACACAAATTATAATCATGATTCATGAACACTCATCATATAACCGCTTATGTGTAAGTTATTTCTTTAACAAAAGCTAAAAAAAATAAAGTCAAATTGTGTTCGTATAAGTTGTTTTCATAAACTATCATGAAAACTTTATGAAAATAAGCTGAAAAACAGTTTATCGATATGTTACTAGATAAGTTCAAATAAATCAATCAAAACCCGACTCAAATATAGCAAAATTTTCAGAAAATCTCAAAATGGGAACATTAAACACCCCACCTTCAGAAGCATTTCCTCTGCTTCTTGATAACGAAAGTTTCTAGCCAAAACCTTAGCCTTATACAACGCCAAGTCTAAATTCACAGTCAAAAGCTTATCTTTGGAGTCTGATTCGACTCTCCCCGGTTCAAATATCGGCATCTTCTTCGCAAATGTTGTTAAGCCGACATCAATTGAAGAAGCTTCAGCTTCCTCTTTCACAATTTCCTTCTCCTTTTTCACCTCCTTACCGGAGTTTTCACCGGAAAACTCCTTCACCGGGCGGCGAACCACGAGCGTTCCATCAAAGTTTGAGTCTTTCGGTGGAATGTAATTTTGGGTACTCTGTTCGGAGGTAGGGGCATTTTTGTCTAACACTGAAGTTGAGTCTTTGAGAGTGCAGCATGGTGCATGTGCAGTGAGGTGGGAAGATGAAGAATGGAAGGGTAAAATGGGAAGTTTGAGGTTGAATTTGAAGAGATAGTTAGGGTTTTTGGATTGAGTGAGGATTGGAGATGAAGAACTTGGAGGAGAGGGAATTGAGTTCATTTCTGGTTAACGGATTAAACTGTTTCTCAACTACAAACCAAATGTGGAGGAAGAAGAAGATACTACGTACAATTACCATCATAACCCTTCACTATACAATAAACTAAAAATGGATTAATCATATATTAATGGTCACCAACAAAATTATGGAGGGAGAAGTAAATTATTAAAACTTCTTTTTATATCTTTTTGAAATAAAAATTATGAGATGAGATACCTGCCAAAATTTTGAATTTTGAATGTAAAGAGAATCAAAACTGTACGGGGTTTAATCAAAGTTGAGAAATGTATGTGTAAGGGCAATTTGGTAGTTGACCAGGTTATGATTTGAGATGATCCACGTAGCTGCATGACTTGTGTGGCTCAGAGCATCATCCAAAAACCAGATTGTAGTCACACGTGGAAGTTCATGAATGGCAAGTCTACTTCCGTTCGTGATTTAAATCATCTTCTCAATAAACGACGGAAACAAAAATAATGTGATTTTTCCTTAAAAATAAATAAATAATCATACCCCTTATACTTTTAGTTACACCCAAATTTTCTTAAAAGTTTTTGATAATATCAAAATTGCCCTTTTATATAAATTTTCTTAAAACCTTGATTTTATTCATTGTCACTGAGTTTCACCTTTTTTCACCTACAAACGATCAAACAATCTGATGTTCAATCAATTTCTATGAAAGATTAAAGAGTGAATCAAAACATCTTTCATCCATACTCGATCGCGTATAAGTAAAAATGAATTTCTTCTTCTTTTTCAATAATGGTAGTTTCAATTTTTTTCTTCTTGTTCAACTGCACTATACGACAGTTTCAATTTACATTGTTGAGGTTAACTTAAATTCAGTTTAAGTAGGTTCATGTAAACTTAGTTTACATAAACCTACTTAAACTGAGTTTATATGACCTACTTAAATTAAGTTAACATGACCTACTTAAACTAAATTTGCAAGAACCTACTTAAACTGACATGACCTACTTAAACTCAGTTTACATGAACTTACTTAAAATGAGTTTACATGACCTACTTAAATTGAGTTTACATGTACATACTTAAAATAAGATTACGTAGAATAATTGAACAAGGTTGATATATACACTTAAACTCAATTTACATGACCTATTTAAACTCAATTTACATGACCTACTTAAACTAAGTTTACATGATCTACTTAAACTGAGTTTAAGTATGTATACTTAAACTTATTTTACATGATCTACTTAAACTAAATTTACACGACCTACTTAAACTGAGTTTAAGGAAAATGAGTTTTGGGGTGTGCCCAAGAAATAAGGAAGAGGCGTTTTGAAAATCAAATTCTATAAAAGGGTAATTTTGTCATTTTAGAATGTAATCAGGAATATACAGGATGTAATTAGAAAAAGTCAAATAAATAATGTGATTTTAACTCTCCGATTCTTAAAGGAAAGAAGTTTGATAATCCTCGTACATCAATTTAAATACATCTTAGATTTGTTAACCACTTGAATGGAGTTTATTTACCGTTCGAGTTTAATTACTTAATTTGTTATTTAAATATATCTAAAAAGATAACATATTTTACGACTAAAAACTTTTGCAAACTATTTCAAATAATGTCTAAACACATTCCCTTTAAAAGCTACAACAATAACCATTAAATAAATAGTGTAGTTTAATTATTACAAACTTTACAATTTCAACATATCACAATCAATCATATATATGTACCTTTAACCATATTTATTACTAAAATCAAACATAATTTATGATCTAACGGTTATGATTGATTAACAATGTAAAGTATTTTACGTTGAAAATATACATAAATTAAATCCTTAAGTTAATAAAAGTCAACACTTACTATTATGATTAAAAATAAACAACCATACTTATTTGAGTTAGAAGGGTTAAATTCTTGCCAATTAATGAACCATCTTATGTATTTAATGATTGCATATTAATTATAAACACAAGTTTGATACATGTATCCTTTAAAAAAAAAAATGTTTGATACATGTATCAAATCATATTTTACAACAATATTTGTAAAAATATTTCATGATATGACAAAGTAACATCATCATCATCAAATTGAAATGAGTAGAAAAATTAGTTTACTAAGCGCCATTTTGATGCAATGTGATTGAATTGAATATGAGTAGAAAAATTTACAGTAGCCAAATGTATGCAAGACAATTTTTCCACAAAGAGAAGTTGTTTCCACAATTAAAAACTTCCTGTTACATCAAAATTCATGTCTATTTTGTAATGTACCAAAAGTTTTAAATTCATATATCTATCAAAACCCAAGAATCAGGGTGTACAATGTAGACATGAATTCTCAGCCATTACTGCATAAATTTAGTAAAAAATTCAAACCGTCCCCAAGTATTCAATAATGCAAATATAACTTAAAATCAATTCCTCATAAAAACTTTCTGCCGTTTATCAAAATCAAATGAATAACGAATTCCTTAAACGTAAAATCTAACCATTCCAGCGTCTCTTCCGAGCTGGTCTCTGTTGCTTTATTTCACCTATATCAACTGCCGAGTCAGTGTTCAACTTCAAACTCTTCACTACTTCGTTATTCAAACCGATGGGCTGCTTCACTGCTTCTTTATTCATACCGATTGGCTGCTTAAAGCGCTCCCTGCGTTTCTCCATTTTAGCTAATGTGTCAAGAATTTTCTGGCTGTCCAAATTACCAATCTGCGGTTCAGAATTATTTCCATTTTGTGAGATTCTCTTCTTCACGCTTTCAACAAGTGTTGCACCTTCAGAAACATCTCTTCTGGATACAGAAACTTCGACGGATGGTTCTTCTGTTACTATCTCACCTTCTTCTACATCCAAACCTTCTTTCTGCCCTTTATCTGAAACGTTCTGAAGCAATTTCTTATTTTGGTCAACACACTGAGATTTTGAGACGTCAAGTTTGATAGCCTTCTTACGGGAGTCATCAAAACCTACCAAAGCTTTACGCTTCTCAGCAATCCCTCGATCCACATTTTGAAGTGTATCATTTCGCATCAGTCTGGAACCTTTTGCTGACTGCAGAATCAGTCACAAGGGTACCTCATAAATTTATTATCAAAACACAGAATTATCTAACAAATAAAAACCACTGTTCTTGAACTAGCACTATAATGCATCAAATAATGATCGAAAGTGCAACAATGAGGTATGATAAAGTAAGTTACCGAGTTGGAATGCCTAATATGAATAAATATAGATACTAATACAATGCTTGACAGCAACAGGAAGTCATTAAAGTGACAGCATGCTAGGTAAAACTATTTCAAGGAAAACATCTACAAGTTACCCACTAAAAAATAGAATAGTAGATTTCTGATCATAAAAATTAGGGTAAACATAATAACAATGCAACTTATACCTATGCTGGCTCATATACTCAACAGAAGATGAAAATATATTATGGGTGTCATTCATTTTTAGAGGTAAATGCTGTTAAATCAATCTAATAATGAGAAGTTTAAGAACTAAATGTATAAATGACACTGAAGCAGTTATATCAGACCAATATAATCCAATCATGTAAATGGGACTCCAACATATTGATTTGAGTATATAATGATCAAGCTCTTTACAGAACAAAATCTTAACAATAATACATATCCAAACTACCAATTATCTTTCATTAAACCATTTTTAGCAGTAAACTAAAATACATAAAATAGACACAATGCATAGCTAGAACCTAGTCATCAGTGTACATATCTTGAAAATGCCATACGGAGAGACAGCATTTTCAGATGAGCACAAATGGCTAAGAAGATATTGTCCTCATTGCCAGAAACTTATTTAGACCCATACAAGGTCCATGAATTGGACCAAACATGTAAAAGTCCACTCTCTATACACACAAAAATAGCACTTCTACTTGAACACCGGTGCAGATTTTTGAAGGACATAAAACCTGACAACCTATCAGATCCATGCAAATTCAAACATAAAATAAATTTAAATATAAATTTGAAAAGTAAGGAAGAAAAGGTGAGTTCATCTCATACCACCCCTAGTCTCCACATATATTGAGATAATAAAAAAGAACCATCAGTGTACCCGTCATGCTCTAGGGTTAAAAAAATGACAGAATCTTAGTAGAGAAATAAAATCAGTGACAGATGTTTTTTTGGCTACACCTCATGCTTGATGTCACGCGCACACACACACGTCCAAGGCTATTCTTAAATTTATTGGGAATTTACTGCATACATGATTATGTAGTGGACTCTTGTTGCAAGGTATAAGACTGATTAAGAAGTTTAGAAAATCAATCAAAGATGTGAAACCAAAATAAAATGTCCAGTGGAAAAGCTGTAATCAATTAAAATATAAAAATAAGAATTACATATAAAAAAACATACCATAAGCCACATATAATTATATCAAGACAAAAGATCAAAGGATGTAACTAGACCCTGATCAGCCATGCTAATTATCCATGTTGGTGATAGCAATCATAATCACCACAACCCACATATTAATTTTTAGGCTGGTCCAGTATCCAAGGGTAAAGGAAGAAAAGAGGAAGATCATTACCGAATTCCCTTAATAAAACCATAAAGTATAGAGTATGACTAAGAAAAGGGCATGATGGTGGCATAAATCCCACAACGGACACATTATAGATCTAGTGAAGGTAGCCTTACTTTGCATGAGCAAGAGGCTGATTCCACAAACCTGTAACCTCTTACTCACATGACAGAAATTCCAACTGTTGAGCTAAGGCTTTTTTTCAAGGTACACCCAGAATAAAACTAAGTCGAGTAAAAGCGGAAAAATCAGCTATAACAAAAGGAAAAATATTGTATCATGAATTTAATACCAAACAAAGGTAACCATACGTGACACGAGAAGCATCTTCAAGCCATGAAATATCACGTTTTATTTTGGAAAGGAAGTCCAAGACTTATGCTATAATGACGTCATGGACTTGCTTTCAGTTTTTAACTTAAAATCCTCTTCAATTTAAGTTGATAAGATGCTGAACTTAAGGTCATTAAATCTTAACTATTTTAAAAGAATAAAAATAGAGAAGGTAAAGATAAGAACAATATATAGCTGCATGCGGGCAGTGGAATAATATATATTGAATGAGGAATCCAAGAGATGTTGAGTAGCTCATATGGATAAAAAAGTACAGCAGTATAGGTTTTTAACCATAATTTCCCTAATTTTACCTTTCCTTCCCTATTAATCAAGTCACCGGATTTCTTGCATCTCAGCACCGTCGGGTGAGAGTGATCTCTACTCATAACCTTAGAGCTTCTTTTTATAAAGATGCCCCCACCTCTCCTTGAAAAATTTAGCTGATGCTGCTGTAGTTTTATATCATTTCTTTGCACCCTAGCATGCAAGGATCTATTTCTTGCATGTCTTTCGTGCATTGGAGGTTCCTCATAGAATAATGTATCATCTTCAGGGTGCACGTCATCATGATTCCAAACAATATTATCATTGTTGGTCCAGTGTGAAACCTCATATGGGAGGGGGTAAAACTCGCACTCATCTACAGGAGAAGTTGTGCAACCTTCATCTTCAGCAGCATCAGTATAACCACACTGCCAGTCATTGCCTCTGTTGGTGGCATGGTTATGTGTCTCATGTCCCCTAAAACTATCATTTTCTCTGTGCATATAATTTCTCGTTGAATCAGTATAAGATTGTCTCTGATACTTCAAATATGAATTCTGGTTATGCGCATATTTGGGGAACTCATCTTCCGTTCTCTCAGACCACGGGGTATCCACATCTAAGGAGGCCCTGTCATGATGTCTACCCCTTCCTGTATATCGTTCTTGTGCTCTATCAATTTGTAGAAACTGCTCTTCATGTCTATTATTCAAAGATTCCATTTCTCGCTCAGCAAAAGAAGAGGGAGTTCGATAACTTTTGTTTAAAAATTCAAACTCATCATCAAACCATTGATCAGAATCACAGTTTCTGTCCTTAAAATGACGCCTGTGATGCATTATTTGCCTTTGAGCTTCCCTATCTTTAGCAGGAAAGGAGGAATGCCTTGAATGAAACTGCCTTGACTCCCTATATGAGAGGAGACTCAGGTCATCATCAACATACTGTTTTCTACTAGCAGGATCCCAATCGTCATCGTCATTATATTTTATTAGAGTTCTTTGCTCAAAAAAGTACTCCCTCTTATCCCCACTTTTTCTGATATATTGATTTCTATTCTCCTGAA
>Ga0209282_1000418_pt1 | contig 20832 bp, 10 predicted proteins | sample Mtrugardesep15_FD_187529 | JGI IMG/M metagenome (GOLD analysis project Ga0209282, IMG submission 187529) | Root nodule microbial communities of legume samples collected from California, USA - M. trunc garden sep15 (SPAdes) (version 2) | ecosystem: Host-associated > Plants > Roots > Nodule...
GAATTTAGTATGAGATTGACTGAATAGACTCTCTAAGATCGTTTGAATATCAAAAAATCGTAAATCGTAAGATCCCACCAGAAACAAAGTTATTATATTATAATTAAGAAAAATAATTAATAACCAATAGTATTAACTATTAAAATAATTTGTCAGAAAAATAACTATCAAGATATATATGAAGTAATATATTAAATATACGATTTTTTTTAAAGAATATTAAATATAAGAATTATTAAGGTTAAAAACAATCAAATCATTTAAAAAGAAGAGCATAGTTAGCAAATTACCATTAAAAATTAAAATTCTTGTTAAGAAAAGCATTAAAAATTAAAATAATATTAAGAATAGCAAGCAATTAGCTGGCACGCTCGTTGCGTGACTTTTCAGCAAGCAATATGGGTCAACGAAATCAGGTCAAAAATGAGCTTTTATTATTCCCGGCGTGAAAGGCACGAACCAGGTAAAAAATGGGTCACATGGGTCGAAAGGTGTGAAACCGGTGCGAGAGAGATCGCTGCTCCCAAGATCTTATGATCTATCTCCACGCGCCGGCCGCTCCGCCCTCTCCCACGATTTTCGCACCGCTCCGGCACGGTTGAAGGAGAAGAACGCGTGAGATCGTATGATCTTACGATCTAGACCTCGCTCTTGACAACCATGGTATAAACAAAAAGAACTACCAGAGTCAATGCAGAAGAATCAAACAGTTGGCTATTCAATCATCTGAGAACAAAAGCACCACGACATCTAACCACCGTATGATATCCATTAGTTGAACTATAAACATTGGCAAAAGTATTTCAATTGTTACCTAGGTATGCTTCTTCCATCCAAAGCATCCTTTGCAGAAGTGGCGGTCTCAGCATCTGAGAATTGAACCAGTGCCTAAACAGTAGTACATAGAATTAGCTTGTGTTCGTTGCATCAAAAAAGGGACAAAAAAAAAATATTTCCTTTCATTAACCTGGAATCCTGCAGTCTTCTCAAAAGTAGTAATCTTATGCACAAATCCAAAAGCTGAAAAGACCTGCATAAGCAAATGTTAAACTTTCAAGAGGACGTTTGTAAGATAAATTTTAAAATTTAAACACAAAATGAACAAAGGCTTTTGCTTTCTAAGCTATGTTATAGAAAAATAGAAATACTAAAAATTAAAATTTCAGCATAAGTCATAACTTATATAAACAACAAAGCTCCATTTTATGAACACAGAAGATAGGGATTAAAAAAGAAAACCATGATAGGACTTAAATCTTAAATAAGACTGCAGGTTTAAGGCTTTAAGCAAATCAATACATATCTTGAAATGCTTATGTTGCATGCATTGGTGGTATCACAAGAAATAGAACATTGCATGTAAGCAACAAGCAAAACAGATGAAAAACTAAGAAACCATAAAAATAATTGCCAAAGATTTCTCATTAAATCTCAAACATTAACTGCAGAAAGTGGAGGAAATAGCTAAGCCAAGTGACATGTTTCAAATCACAAATTTCTTAGATGAATAGCTGCCAAGAATCTATAGCTGAAATAATAATGTAAGAGTTGAAAGGAAAGGGCATTATTAACTTTAATACACGAATAGTTGATTCAAACAAAGTATTTACTAAGTTAATTGCCTCCTGAACTGTATATTTTGTGAAAACTAAGCATTTGATTGCCAAATTTAGAACGGAACTTTTAGCCTACATTTAAAGACTAAGAAAATCTGAAAAACAACCAAACAATAGTAGGGTTGCAAATGAAAAAGACTGAACAAAACATAATCTGGTGACTAATCTATGCACAAGTAAAATGCAGATGATGAGTAAATGCAGCATGGGTGCACAAATCAGTGAAAAAATGAGGCAACATCCTAAACTACAAGAGTGGTAGGAGTCCAAGAGGGAGACTAGGGAAGAAAGAGGTAGTGATAAGGAAAGGAGAAAAGAGACAAACACACAAGCGCTATTTCTCCCAAAGCACTAAGCTTCCATCGAAGATATTGCCTTCACATGGGCCTGCTGATTCATTTATATACATGTCAACAAGTTTTCCATATCCTGGCAAAGAAAAACCTAAGCACAGAACTAAATGACCAGCATCCTCGTTATGACCATGTTAGCATGTACAACTGATGCACACATGCCTTTGCTATTTTCTTACCAAGTGCAAGACATCAATGCTGACAAGGCGTGCGTCTTCACCCTCAACCGTTACCAACAATACATTTCCAGCAACATCTGCAGCAGTTTTGTTATGCACTATTTCTTGCCGATTTGAATACTGCAGATATACAGTTTTCCCTCGCACTTGTGCAGGCTCCGATGATGAGGCATAGTATGAAATCATTGCAATGGCTTGATTCAAATCCGCCTGTAAATTATTGGTAAAAATCAGTAATTTTATTTCATATGAAAGACAAAGCAATACCAAGAAGAAAAAACAAGAAAAAAAAATCACTCACAAATTCAATAAAAGCTTGATTCCGATTCGACCCGACATTGCACTTTGTGTTCACAACTTTGCCAAATGGATTCCCAAGTTCGATCAGTTCCTCCTCAGTGCATTCCCACGGCAAGTTTCTCAAATGAAGCACCTTGGATGGTGGCTGGGTGTACCGGAACTGTTGCTGACTAGAGACCGATGCCATTCCAAACAATAACCCTACCTACTGAATTGCAACCCCTTAGACTCACAATATCCAATTTCACAATCAGGTATCATACTATGAAGCACAGACTCAGACACGGCACCGTACACGTCGCAGACACGTCGACACCAATAATAATTTGAAGAATTTTTTTTTGGTCATAATTCAGTGTAATCATATGTGTCGTGTCGGTGTCGGACACGATACGCAGCCGACACCAGAACACACATAATCCGAGCAGTATATGTGCTTCATAGGTATCACATCATAAATACACAAATAATTTCCAACAGGTTATATTAACAACTTCACACATTCATAATTTAGCTAGCATGCTTCATAAATGAACCGTAATTTACAGATAAAATTATGCAATAACATCCAAAAAAAAATAAAAAAAAATCTAAACAAATCAGTGGCAGTAGCTAAAGAAAAAAAATAACATTGTGTTTAGGGGTGACATTTCCATGAAATTAAAATTCCAGAAAGAAAAAAAACACATAAATTAACCTAACCCTAATCAAAATTTCAGACAATAACGTGCATTTAGTTATCGAAATCTACAAGAATAAAATCAGAATGAGGAAACGAATAAGGGCAAAAAAATCAATTACCAGAGAGAATTGGGAAGATAAAAGCTCAGATTTTTGACAAGTTCGCGAAATTAGGGTTCTGAAACGTAAAAAGGGGGAAACGGGAACGAACCTTCTCCGTTAACAAGCGTTCCGTTTTAATGTTTCTGGGACCCCGTCTGGAAAGACAAACTAGTACTTATGACGTGCCTCCACCTTAAACCTTAATCATATAAAAAAAATTCATGTTTTTTTTTTTTTGGGCTAAATTATTGCTTATGTGTTTTTATCTTTTTTTTCTTTGTTAATTTTGTTCTAACCTCACCATTCATGGATTAACATACATGAATTTTAATATGCTTATGTAAGCTCTATTTTGATGTAATCTTACGCGTTGTTCGGATATAAGGATCAAGATTTTCCATATATTTTAATTGTAAATGTTAGGGTTCGTCTTATAATCGAAAATTCATGATGGTGAATCATCACTTACAAGTCGTGGAATTGTGTATCTTATGGTTGAACTAATAAAGGGAATTCTCATAATTGCTATATGATTTCAGGAGTTGGGGTGAGACATCTCTCTGTAATAGCGAGAGCCAAACCATTATAATTATAGTCTCGCATCATTCATCCATCTATTTTTGTCGTATTATTGCATACATGAGTTTTAATATGCTTATGAAAGTCGTATTTGAATATATCTTCTATGTTGTTCGAATATAAGGGTAGAGGTTTTCTGTATATTTTAAATGTACATATTAGGGTTCGTTTTATAATCGGACATTCATGATAGTGAATCATCGCTTCCAATTTATGCAATTGTGTGTCTTATGGTTGAACTAACCAGATGAGTTTTTATAATTGTAATATGATTTTCAGAAACTGGGCAAGACATTTCTATGTTATAATGAGAGCTAAACAATTACAATTATAATCTCACACCATTTATCCTTCTATTTACGTCATAAATCTGCATACATTGTGTAAGTTGGATCCTGACTTAATCTTTTACATTATTCGAACATGCGAGTCGAGGATTCTGCATACTTTAAATGTAAATGTCAGAGTTCGTCTATTTATCAAAAATATCTAACAATGATTCATCGCTTTCAATTAGTGGAATTGCATGTCTTATGGTTATACTAATCAGAGGAACTGTCATAATTGTTATGTGATTTTCAGCATCAAGTAACATGACAGTGCATCCTTTTATTGTAGCGAGGGGCGAGTCATTCTGCACACAACAACCACTTTGGCAAACTTTCGAAATAAGTGATGGGATTGTCGTGTTGCATATATAAGGTGCGCGTGACAAACATGGTTGTATGTGTTTTTTTGTTTTGCGTGTGACATTTTTTTTATAGGTTGTGTGTGACAAAGATATTTTCTACAATCCATTGGCAGGTGCATAACATATATTGAAGGTAAGAAGGATATAAAAGAACAACTACATAAAGACTAAACGAGGGGTATCGGTTTCCAAAACTTTAGATACTAATAAATGGTTAAACTGCGACATACACACATAAAAAAAATAAAAAATAGGAATCTAATGATCCTAAAAAAATTGCTAATGCACCAACACTTTCCAGTTCAATTCCAACAACTGTCCAATCTTCATCACGAGGGATCTTCCACTTTGAGAGCTATATCCTCACAAATTAAGGATTTACACCACTGCCACTAAATCCACATGCAACTCAATGGGCGAAAAACCAAATAATATGGCATACCTCAAACCTTCAAGCATCCCCACAACTCCTTTACATAGGCACAACAACGCCCCACATTCTTAGTAAAACACACCTAGCTACACCTAGCCACTCACCATTGCTTCCTCTTACAACTCCTCCACACCCAACAAACCCAACAAACACAACCTCTTTACAAGAACCATCAATATTCAACTTCATCCTTCGGTCTTGCTTTGTTGTAAACTCTTGATTCCTTTTGCAGTCACTTAGGCACTCCTTGTGCTTTTGAGATTGCAGTGTTTTATAATTTTATTTTGGCTTGTTCAAAAAAAATATTCAATTTCACCCAACCACTCGCAGAGGTTTCCATCATATAAGAATGGTCTCACGCATAACTTTCATTATTTTTACAACTACTATGTATGGTGGTCCAACCCGTTAGTTTGTCTTGATTATCTTCTTTGTAATATTTCATTTTTCTCTTTTTTAGCTAATTATCTAGCGTTATTTGTATTGTAAACACTTTTATTCTCTTTGAAGCACTCCTTGTACGTCAGAGACATTTTATCTATTATATCTTTTGGCTTTTTAAAGAAAAAACTAATTTTTAATTTTTATTATTCACAACAGTAAATATTGATTATTTTTTATGATAAAAAATAAAAAATAAAGTATGATTCTTATAAGTAATGAAATAATGTTTTTGTTATGAAATGATATTTTCTAAAATGTAATAGTCGACAAATAACTCTTTGTTTCATAAAATTATAATTTAATTCATTGACTCGAAAAACAAGTGCATCATTACACTTCAATTTGAAAGGCAAAAATGTAATTTAATTTGCAAATGTACCGTAGAAGCTCCGTAATTAAAATTATATACTTATATAAATTTATGCTGCATATAAATATAAAACGAGTTGGGTAATCTAAGTCAGTATGCATCTACTCATTTTATTGAGGGAAGTATTTATCTATTTGTTGTTTTGAAACTTTGAATCTCAATTACTATGAATCTATAGCCTCGCACAATGTCTATATATATTCGACAATGAGAGAAATGATGGATAAAATAACAACAAAGACCGTAAATCATGATCCAGTCTGACCAAGAAGGACATCCTTATAAGGAGTGGGAAGGGGTATATCAACTTTGGTCTCTTCACTTTGACGGTTAATCATGGGTTGATGACGATCCAAAATCAGGGGAACCCTTCCTTCTCTTGCACTTACTAGCCTCTCTTGTGCTCCACCTCGCAATTTCTCCAACCTCATCGTTCCATTCATTTGTTGCATTTTGAACACTTTTATCAAATTTGTCAACCCACCAATAAAGAACATCAAGCTTCCAAATATGCCAAGCCAAATCCAAGTCCCACCCTGAATCGATAATCAAAACATACATGATTTCACTTTCTTTTTTTTGGACTAAATATATGATTTCACTTATCTCATAATCACAACAATTATTAATCCAACAATCCAAGCATAAGATTAAGAAACATATGCATGGTTTCTCAAAAAAGAAAAGGGTTAAATTTTGGGCATTTTGGATTGATTATTTGAACTTATATAATTCCATTATCACATTGGCATAAACACTTGTGACATCATCTTAATAACTTAGGGAAACAACTTATGACGTGTTAATCCTTAAAAAGAAAAAACTTATGACGTGTTAATAATTGGGTTTCAACTTTTTTTTCATAAACTCTTCATTGTAGCTTATGAAAACAAATCATATATTATATGAAAGCAGTTTGATTTTATTTTATGTTGTATTATAGAAATAGCTTATTTATATATAAGCCGTAAATTGAGCTGTTTCTCCAAATAGGACCTATTCGTTGGCAATATGTCTACCAACATGTCTACGTCAATTCAAATCTATCTCATACCTAAAAATTTGTTGATACAACATGAAATTCGATTTTTTCAAACACGCCTTGACTATACTAATTAACTTTAAACAACTCAAGCTCAAACAATTTATTTATTTTCAGTAAATATCAAACTCAACTTATTTTTTTAAACGTTCAATGTTAGTAATTAGTTATTAGATTTTATCGTACATCGAGTTTGAACTTGAGTTATCCAACCCCCTGAACTCGGCTATTTTCACCTAATTATCACTGATCTCGCAATAATTACCACAACCATTAAGTAATATAGCTATTTGGTGTAATAATTGAAGTATGTAGAGTACTTACAAGCAAGTTCATGCCATGGTGGATGATTCCAGATTGTTGATGATGATTAAGAATTGCACCAAGCATGAATGACAAACTCCCCATCAAAAAAGGGATATACACAAACTGCTGCAAGATTTGAACATGACCATCTGCTCTCTCATAAATTTGACACGAGTTATGAATCGATCCTACCACCCACAATACAGGACCAGCAACTAGCATGTTCACAACATGCTTTTCCAATTTCAAATAATATCCTTTCTCTTCCTGTCACACACATCAACATAAAAATAAATAAAAATAAGCAAAAGACATTTTCCAATTTAGTTAGCTTAAATAAAAATATTAGTAGTTAATTTGTTTGCCGAATGAGGTTATTAGATTGAATCCTAGACTTGGTTCTTACTAATCTTTCAGTGTCCTAACTCATATCACTTAATTACACATTTAAAAACCAAACATAAGTTCGTTCTAAAATCAAGATATGACGCAGTAGGTTCAAGGTTCAAAGCCGACTACTAACATTTTAACCTCATGTAACAAACTAATCAATATTTTCTATCAAATAAAAAAAACTATAAGCACGTGTTTGGACACAATGTATCATGTAACATGTAATATATCATGATTATGCCAAAAATAACTTTGAATCAAAACAATAATGTATCTGATCTATATTATAAATATAGACATGAGTCTTTATGAACCTGGATGAAAGTGAATAGAATTCCTAAAAAGATGAGAAGCGATCCAAGGATCTGAACAATAGGAGCAGCAAACTCAACAAACAAGAGTTGAAGATCAAAGGGCAACAAAGACAAACGGAAATCAATGCCAGCGAAATGAGCAAGAATATCATGAAGATTAACAATGATAATAATGGTAAGAGCAATAAGAAGAACCACGAGGCCTGAACGGGCTTCAGGAGAAAGCTGGGCCACAAAACCAGAACAAAGGATCACCGTGGCAAATAGATATAGGCCTGCGTTTATGTATTCGTAACGGTTTCTAGTGAGACCCGGGCCGTATGTACGGAACTCTCTTGCTGAAGCTAGTTTCACCATTGTCTGAAAAGGAATGTGTGTGTTGGTATTGGTTTGGTTGTGACAGAAAGAGACCCTGTGAGAAAGAGAGTGAAAGGGTTGAGATTTTGGTTTGGACACGTGGCTACTTGCATGGAGTTGTGTTGATTGGTGTTGAGAATGTGTTAAGACACGTGGCAAGAGCAGAGAGTAAAATTCCTATTTTTGCGGGAAAATAGGAGAGCCATGTCAACTATCTGGTTATGTTTAGTGGGCCTAGGTTGGGCTTACGTTTCCTTAAGACACAAGCAAGAGGAGTAAACAGCAAATCGGTGAATGAAACAAACCAAAAAGATACGAATTGTTATAGACTTGTAGTGATTTTTCAAAGAACTAGTAACATACCATGTCGCGCATTATTATGATGATTCAAATTACATAGTATCTTGGCAAATTTTTTGTCATTCAAATACGTTGTCTTAACAAAGATAACTATTTGTTTTGGGTAGCTTCTACCATAAAAACTCACACTTTGGCCCCTCCCAGCGTGAAAAAACAAGCTACTTAGAAAACGTATGTTTTCCCCTCTCCCATAGCGGGTCCAAGCATGTACATAGTCTTTTTTTAGCTTAACCAAGATTTCAAATTCAAATTTAAGTTTGTGCATGCAATAATGTTAAAATTCATTTGAAGAAATAAATTCAAGGTCAACTTTGTGCAAAAAAAGAAAAAGAAATGAGTTTAGGATTAAAGAGTTGAATATTCTATGTTCAAACCCGTACAAAATAATAAATATTAATCTAAAAATTAATTATTAATATTTATCATAAAAAATAAATAAATTGTGCTTATTTAAATCTTACAATATTTGAAAAATTAGTCATTACAATTACCTGTGGAATATCCTTGATTTTTTTTAAATTAACATAATAACATAATTAATAAAGATACAAAACGTGGCTTTGGGCGATATTTGTGGTTTGGGATAATAGTTTAACTTGTATACACCTCTTTAACACTGTTTGGTGATGATATCATTCTTTCGAACTAGTTTTTGTCTATAACCAAATTTCACAAAACTAAAGAATTCTCCTTTTCCTTAACCTATTTTATTTGTTTGTTTCGGTGCATTTATCTATTTTGTTATAGACATTGTTACTTAACCTAGTATTTGTCTTAAAACACATAATAGATTTGGGTTTGCTCCATTTTTACATCCTATTTGTTAAAACAAGAATGTTGTTCATGTATAGTGTTTGACTGAAAACCACCAGTAATTTATTAATATAACATCATCGACAGTTAATTGTCGATCAATTTTAATCAACGACAGTTAACTGCTGAAGGACATTTACATCTTTTTCTTGTGTGTTTCAGCTTTGTTAGAAGTGTATGTAGCAATTTTCTTGTTAAAATTGATTTGGGCTTTCCTTCTAATCAATTTTAGTCATTTTTAATTGATAAATTCGATTGACATATTTTTTTATTGAATTTTAAGACTAAACTGTGACAACTTTGTAAAAAAAAGATTAAACTGTGACAACTTTTTTTTTGAGCAATAAACTGTGACAACTTAGTAGTAGTATGTGTTTGTTTTGGCATTGAAAATTCACGTTTGGCATAGGTCGCACATTTACAAGAAAACTACACGTTATAGTTTTTGGTTTTCCACAGTAAAAGGCTATTGAACGTGCAGTGGCAGTGTAACACCGTTCCCCTAAACAAAGCCTTAATGATTTTTTTTTTCTTTAGCAAAAAGCCTTAATAGTTCTAAACCTCATTTTTTTTAAAGAAAATTAATGAGGTGAGGATTGTCTCCTCTATATAAACTCTTATCGAGAGTCTTATCTATTCGATATGAGACTTGAGTTTTTCTCAATAAAGTGAAAAATGTTTCAATATGGTCATACGGATAAAACATCTTTTTAATAATTGAGTTTTTAATTATGGTTAAATATGTAAATGGTCCCTTAAATATACCAATATTTAATTTTAGTTTTCCTAAAATATTCCTTAGACTTTTGGTCCTTCAAAATTTTTCATCTTTGAAATTAGTCTATACTTTTTAGTCAACTCATGTCTAACCTTCATATTTTTTAATGAAATTTTCCATAAATATGTAGAAAATTATGACAATATTTAAAAAAAAATGGAATTTTTTAAAGAAACATGAATAATTCATATTAGATTCATGAGTTGACTAAAAAGTAGGGATTAATTTCATAGAAGAAAATTTTTGGAAGTCTAAAAGCCTAAATAATATTTTATGGGGATTAAAATCAAATGTTGATATATTTAATAAAACTATTTACATATTTAACCCTTTTAATTATTGTTCTTTTTGTTAAAATCCAACATTCCTCCCAAATACCCATCACTTTTGCAAAGGGAGAAAGGACAACTAAAATGTATCAACTTGCTCAGTTGCTTGATACTCACACAGCTGGGTCCTGGATAACTTCATTGGCCCTTGATTAACTCGTGGTTTATAATTATAAACTGTGTGTACAGCTGAATTGTTTATCTTCTCTGATTTAATTTTCCATTAACGGTTTTTATTTTTACTATACGTACATGTCATTTTCATCTTTGTTTTCACATTTTTTTAAGAGCTTGGTTTTCCCATTTGCGAAATGGAACTTTGTAAGAAACAGCTGTAAAAACTATCATCGTAAAATAAAACTGTAAAAAATATTTAAGTTTTCGTGTTAATTGGATTTCTTGTTATTTTTGCACGGCAAATCTATAAGAGGAATATCTTCATAATTCAAACCCCTTAAACTGATAAGCTCACTGTTTACGCATGGTTCATGACTTCTGATCACTATTTTTCTGAGGCAATGACTTCATGTCACTATTTACGTATAATTCTTCTTGATTCATGTTAGCCCCAGCAGCACATATATAATTTTGGACTTACAGGGTTAATTCACTAATAAGCATTTTAATTCCTAGATCCTCAAACTTAATTAGAAAGAAGATGAATGATATTGATGGACCAACTAATTGCTTAACTTTCTACTAATATCTAGGGACAATAATTAAAAACCCTATATACCTCATGACCATAGCAAATAATTTCAATAAAACATTCTTCCCCTAACAAAATATCAATAAAACATTCTTTTTAACACCATACCAATCCAATTATCCACACTCCATCTATTGCCGAAAATTCAACGTAAAGAGTCAAAAAGGAAGAGAATATCACTCTAAACAAGCCAACATTGAGTCCGCCAATAGTCCACGTACTTTCTTTTTTGAGGAAAAGTTCATTGATGTACTTATTATTACACCAACTTGATCCAATTTAGAAAGTGATGCAAATTAAACTACACAATTGAAGTAACATGTAGGGCATAAAACGTCAATTTTATTATCCAAACCGAATATTCATTGCACACAATAGCCAGGAATCAAACTTATGTGAACTAGTTTAAGGGGTTGAACCCTTACTATTATGACCAAGTCATAATTGGTGAAAAAAATGATTAACACTACATTGAAAATTGAAAGGATCGTTCATTTTCGTACATTGTTTAAATCGATCTCTCATTGTAGAACAAAGAAAGTACTAACTTTGCTTCTTTTATTCATAGCAATCAAATAATGCATTTTATTTATAATCAAATGATAAATACAATACGTAATAACACTTGGATAAGATGATAAGAGTTATCTTTAAACTAAACCAGAGGTTCTGGAGTTCAAATAGAGTCATGAGAATATACGAGTGTTCAATTTCATGGAGAGGTTTGTCACCTATAGAAATCCTCCAAAACTCGAGGAATTAGTCTCTGCAATTGTACATAGATGATATTCAGTTCAAAAAAAATAAAATGAAATACAACATAACTATGAAAAATTCGAGTTTGAGAACAAAATTGAGATATGACTACCATAGCTAGAGTTTAAGCATATTACTTTTTTTTGTGCCCGGGGTTCGAATTCCGAAGACCTTGTTTATTTTATGCATTGTCCCTACCAACTTAGCTCACGAGGACTAAGCATATTACTTTGCCTCTTAACAAAAATAACCTTGCAAAATTAAGAGAAAAAAAAAGATAATTATATTTTTGGTCCCTTTAATATGGTCATTTGATGGTTTTAGTTTTTGAGTTGTTTTTTTGTCGTCCCTACTCCCTAAAATTTAAGAATCTCATTCTATTATGACCGCGACATGTCGTTCACCCTATCTTTTTAGTTTTAATCTCCTCTTTAATAAATGACATCTCATCATCTACCTTGCACAAAGGATCATACAAGAAGACACATAGAAACATACGAACTGAGTCATATTTCAAGTGACATTTTAAAATGAGGCATTTTAAGTTATTCATAAACATCAATCACGATCGACCTAATACATATTGATGCCGAGACAAATTCTAAAATGAGGCATTTTTAAAATTAATAAGTATATTTTAGTAAAAATATTATACTTTTATTTAAATTAAATTATTTTTTTGACCTTCTTAAGACCCTAAAAACGTTTATAAACTATTGTAGTTTTTTTTTTTTGAGGGAATATAAACTATTGTAGTTGTTTCATCTAAGTATTATTTTTTGAATAAAAGTATTTCATATTTTTAGTAAAATATATATAAAAGGATTCTCGATCTTCAACAGTTGTTAAGTTTGATAAATAAACTAGATGCAAAAAACAATTGTTAAGTTTCTTCACACATAACCACCTAACAATATTCTAATGCCGAAACCTAAGATTGGCATTGATATGGAAGTATTGCCTACAACACATAAGGCCATACTTCGTGATGAGATAAAGTTGAGTGTCCTATGGCCTGTAGCTGCTTGGATTAATCGCAAGTGACACTAAATTCATTCAATATTTATTGAGATAAAGTTGATCTTAAATAAGATTTGAGAATTGCTGGTAATAAAACTCTTTGCACCTTCAATGGTGTTCTTATTAAGGAAATTTTATGCATTTTTGTTCATGTCATATATTGAAGTCTCAGAACTAGAGAGGAAAAGCGACTAAGGGAGATATTGTAAAGTTGAAGGAGCTTTAAAGAATCAACTTCAAAACCAATTTGTTCTCTTCTCATTATATATTGTTAGGTTACTATGTGTAGCCAATTCTATCTTTTGCTAGATTATATGTAATTAACTATGACTCTTATGTATTACTTTTGATATGGTGATGATATATATTCTTGTTATTCATAATCTCAATGCTTTATCTTCAACTTAATGCTTTTCTGAATCGATAACTTATGAAAATAATCTTTTGATTAAACTAGTGCTTAATTGAAAAGACTTTTTAAATTTGGATGTAGGATGCTTTATATCAAATTTTTTTCCTTCATATTTTAGGGTCATTGAGTAAATGATGATTAAGAATTTCTTTAGTGAGTGTTTGTTACTTGATAGGAACATAGGTATTTCCACGAATAAAATATTTGATATCTTGTTGGATACCTATATCTTGTAAGGAAAATCAATTTAAATTTAAAATTTATTTAAAAAATATTGAATAGAACTTGATAGTTCCATAAGCTAATTCTATAGTGTATAACTTATTCCATTCATAACAAAAAGGAAGAATTTATGAGAAGAATTTTATTAGATTGCTACACCCATCAGAGGGAGACATTTCATTATTACAAATATATCAAAAAACACATAAAAGAAGGAATCTTGATAGAACTATAAAATCCTTGGACTTTTGTCCCTCAACAACATCAACATTGTTCACAATTTGTGACAATCTTTTCCAATTCCACCACCTTCTCCAACTCTAAGCTACCCTTTTCCAAATCCCTAATTTTTGATTCTTCTACAACCATCACTTTTCTGTATTTGAAGTAAATCACAAGCTGAAGTATGCTTAAGGGAGTTCCAACCAGACTAGGTCCCTGTAATCATAGTACCAAAAATTAAGTAAAACAATATTAGTATTTCCATTCATATTTAACTATTTTTTCTTATATTAATTAATGAGACTATGTATGATTAAGAAACTAACCGCAACAAATACATCACGAACAAGGATTCCATAAGCTAACCAGCATACACTAGCTGAGAAAGCACACAAGGATAATGGTAGTGGCATGAATTCCACACTCTTTGTTTGTATCACTTTTTTCTGCAAAAGTCAACATAAAACTTTGTTACTATCTAATTACAACATGATGTTTTTGTTCTTGACGATTGTTAGTCTATGTTTGATATCACAATGAGTGTACCAGAATCACGTTGCGACGCCAAACATACACTTAAAACGTTAATGTAAAATAATGAATGGAAGGAAAAATAAGTGACTCACCATTGCAACAAGAGGAGAACCATACAATGCAACAGAAACAACTAAACCTATGCTACCAACAAGTAGCTTTCGATGAGTTGTATCGTGCAAGAAAAAAGTTGAAACAGCTACGGTTATGCAGAACACAAGAAGAACAGTTGTCGTAATCATAGCTACCTTCACCTTCATATTGCAATCCAACATAAATATCATTAGTCTCTTTCTACCTATCTTATTTTTTAATCATGCGTGTAGATATAGTAAAATATTAAACATGCACTTTAAATTAACTTCAACAAAATTAGTATCTTACATAATCTTGATACGTCATCATTTTAATTAAAAAATAATATATTCATTTTTTCTGCAAGAAATTAAGTTGAAATTATGAAAAAACTTTAGTCATGTTGATTATGCTTTGTTTTGGTTGAAAACATGGTCCAACATTTACCAAAAATAAAATAAAAAATAAACTTATGAAGAGCTAGTATATAAGTTAATTAATTACCTTTCCTTTGGGTGAAGAATACCATAAATAAATGAGAACATATGATAACTCAAGAACAATTCCAACTCCATTAACTGTTACAAGAGGAAAATTTTCCCATTTGTAGCTTACAATAGGTAACCCATACCATGTGAAAAGGAGACAATTCAACAATCCAATTACGTAAGGAATGCATGAGAATTCCTCTGTGCTTTTCTTCCTTATAACTCTTTTAAATGTGACCCTGAAAATTAATCATCAAAATTAAGGATTCAACACTTCATGTTGGTAGAGAATGAGTGGTTACTAATGAATTGATTATGTTATGTAACTCACATTGGTGCAGCATAAAGTGAGACTGAAGCAGCATTGCCTGTAAGAACACATAGGAACTAAGGTGTAAGAAACTAAGGAATGCCATTTGTATGGTTCTAATTAAATTAAGCCAAGGAAACATTAATTAGTTATAATGTAGGAGCTTAAGCTAAGGATTCAGGAATGAAATTGTTGGACTCAAATGGTTAACGAAGAACAACTCAATTCAAAATTATTTTGATAGAAGAAAATGCTTGATCATTCTTTACTTTGGTGACCGAATTTCAAATTACGAACATTTTCTTCAAAAATCGAAGGGTTAAGCAAAAAATTAATAATGAACAAACGAAATAATACCAAGAACAGCAACCGCCAGACGGAGTGTATTTGACATCTTTAATTTGTTTTTTACTCTCTACTTAGAAGAAATGAATGATAATATTTTGTATTGTACCACGAAGAAGAGCATTAAGGACATGCTCTATTTATAGTCGTTATTTAGGACGCGTATTTAATTAACATGGTAGTGTCCAGCTAGAAACAAGTACGAAAAATAAATAAATAAATAAAAAGAGAAAACAAATTAGATAGAAGTGCTTTCTACGTAGTTAATAATCACGTGGAGGCAAAATTTGTTTCAACTTGAAAAGTTTTTTATCAACTTTTTTTTGAACAAGCAGTTTTTTTATCAACTTGATCAATATGATATACCAATCCAGAACTCCAGCTTTTTTCTTCTCATTATTATTATTTTCCATAAACTTTGGTGTGTGGGTATGATAGCTATATAATTGACAAATTTCTTGCGTGACACTTGATATTTCACGTAATGTATCATATTTTTTTGGCTGTGTGTTTATTTGTTTATAATATAATTTATCAAAATCAAGTGCCTTTTCTGTTTGTAAAGCATTATAAGATACCAATAATGCATATTAAAACATCACAAAAATGATTTGTTCTGATGACGTGGCTCCCATTTTGGAGAGATACATATGAGAATAAAAATCATTTCATTCTTTTATGTTTTTGCCTGTTTCATTTGCGTTCAATTTTTTTTATTTGAAATGGTTTCTTCTGGTTAAGAATTGTAATCCCTCCATCTTAAATTATAATAAAAAAAATTCATTTTCTTTGTCCTAAATTATAAGCAAGAAAGACAAACTTTTATCATATTTAATCATGTTGTTTCAAAAAATTATGTTTTCTAAAGGAAAATTAAATGCAAAGTGCATTCAATTTGCTCTCTCTTTCATTTTTTTCAATAACCAATAACCAATGAAAATTGTTTTTACATCTTCCTATAAAACTTATTTCAATGATAACACAAAAAACTACTATATTACAAACTATTATGTTTTAGTTTTCTTAATAAGTGTGATTTTTTTTCCTTATAATATAGGACGAATGGAGTATGATTTAATCAATTAAAAAATTGATGGGTTTCACTGTGGAAAGGAAGAATTAATTTGATATTTATGATGATACTAACAAATCTCTTAGTAACACCACGTAAGAATGCCAAAACTTTAAAATCCAAAACATTATTAGTGTTACTAAAATTGCAGATCCTCTCCACATAATATTGTCTCAACATCTACACAATCGAAACTCATGCATATGACCCGAGTTCGATTATTAAGTGGAACAATTATTCACCATACTATATCTACCTTAAGATCAAACATCGGATTGCTAATATCGTCGGATCCGCCATCCTTTCTTATATTAATTATTATATGCATACTAATAAAGCTCTTGCAACAAACCGTCAAAAATCGGTGTGTGCAACCTTTAAATTATTTTGCTCAAACCTTTAAATTTTATATTAGAAAATATAAAATTGTGCGTGTATATGTATCATTAGATTTTTAATAAAATATACTTAAAAATCCAATGAAATATATACACAAAAAAATTATTTATCCTTTTTGTTAATTTTTTTTATCTTATGGATTATATAATATAATTATATCTTAATTAAAATTTGATCATATTTTAAGTTTATTACTACATGCGGTCTTCATTATAAGAAAGTTTTTAAGTATTTTAATCTCATTTCAAAAATGAAAAAAAAAGAAAAAAAAAGCATAGGTAACATGTAGAAGGTGGACCACTGGACTTCTAGTCAATCTAGGGGGCACTTTTGCCGTACTTGTGTGGAAATATATTTGGACAAGAAACTTATTTTAAAATTCATTGCGAGTGCTTTAGGCCGTATTCTTAATTTTGAATTTGAAGGATTGCATGTTGTGTGTTTTAGTTGGGTGAAATATGGCCAAAAGTTTGAATTTGTCTAAACAACAAGCTTTTTAATGTTTGTTGGCTTGAGATCTTGAAGTTTATATTTTTAAGGTCTTATGTTCGATTCTCCTTGGTGTTAACTTCAATGAATAAGTTTATAAAGAGTTTTGTCAAAAAAAAAAAAGTTTATAAAGAGCTTTGTTCTGGCTTTAAGTACGGCTCGACAAATGGACGGTGAGATTGATCCCTCGAATTAGTCAGTTGTTAGATTAAATACCAAAATTTAAAATAAAAAAAAAAAACAAACTTTTTGATGTGAGTAAAGAGTCGGATGAGGTCCCTAATTTTGATCTTATGATGGTTTCTTTGTTTAGGTTTCGGAAGGGAAACAACTAGTAAACTTGAATTCTATAGTGATGATCCATTTGGTTTATAAATTCATCACAAAATATCCCTAAAAAAAAATCATCACAAAATAGATAGGAAATAAATTCTCATATTTAAATTAAAATAAATACTCTTTCATTTTTTTTTGACACAATAAATACTCTTTCATGATTAAATAAAAATTCCAGAATTTAAATTTACTTGATTTTTTAAAATAATTTCTATTAATTCTAGCACTATAAAGTCAAACATCATAAAAAATATCTTCACACCCTCAACACTATAAAATTATTTTCGACTTTCTCATTCAAGTGTTTTTAGAAAGGAACTCTCTCATTCAAGTGTTCTTACCAATTTTAGGATTAAATGTAGTTGAGGGAATGGAGCGTGATTGCCATGTAATGATGAGTTTCGGGTTATAATTGTTTCAAATTCTCCATCAATTTCTCCCTAACCAAACCAATCAGAATTATCTCATCAATTCCCTTATTCACGTAGACAGTAATTTTTTTTACTCTCCCCTTGTAGTTCTCATTTATTGGATATTTATTATTTTCCTTCATAAAGTTGTCACCATGCAAGGAGCTAACCCTATACATGCATCGACGTGCTCCTTATGCTAAATAGCGAATTGGTAGTCACATTTTAATCATGTCGCACATTATCCCTCTAATATAATTAAGGGTCTTGCTAACGAGTATTTTTAGGACACTCTTTAAATAATCCTAATTAAGAAAAATGTTTATAGAAAAAATCAAACAATTCAATTTTCAATGCATCGAATACATCAATTTTCATAAAAAAATTGGTTGTTAAAGAATGTCTTTAACGCACTAGTTATCATTTCTCTACAATTGATCACACAAATAAATTAATTTATCACTCATTTTGTCTCTATATCTTTCTAAATGACAATCTCTATTTATTTTTATACTCCCTCTGTCCCGGATTAACTGAGTCATTTGCTCATTTCACACATATTAAGAAAAATGTATAAATAAAAGAGAGAGAAAAATGGTTTTAAGTGTTTTTGTTAAGTACTGGTGCATTAATATTGGGAGTGATGAAAATAGTACTTCCTCCGTCCCAAATTGTATGACGTTTTGGAAATTTCACATATATTAAGAAAATGCAATTAATACTTTATGGAAAAGAGATATTATGAGTTGTTTTACAAAATTGTCCTTAATAAATAATATGGGAAATATAAATAAAAGAATTGAAAGAAGAGAAAGTAATAAATAGTTAAGGTTATAATAAGAAAAGTAACATTAATGTTGCATTGGTAATATAAAGCGACATATAATTTGAGACAAATTTTTTCTCTAAAGCGACATACAATTTGGGACGGAGGGAGTATTAATTAGAGTTATAAAGAGAAAAAAGTAATTAATATTGTATTGGAAAGTGAAATGACTCAGTTATTTTATGACATTTTTTTTTACAAATGACTCAGTTATTATGAGACGGAGAGAGTAATAAATAGAGAGAATATTGGCTCGTTTTATTCGGGTTAACAAACCGATCCATACAGACTAACCCATTTTGACGGTTCTACATGAGCGAACCCATAAAAAGAATAAGCTGTTAGAATCAACTCCATTTATGACTTTCTCAATTTCTTCTCTTTGTAGAGATAAAGACACAAAAATTTTAAAAAAGTAAAAAAGAGTTAATGATGGTGGGACCCACTTAGTGATAGGACCAATAACATATTTTTTTTGTGTTATATTTTTTTCCTTACTTTTTTTAGAGCACTTCTTGTAATTTTTGGCACCTAATTATTGTATAAAATACCAAAGGTTTAACAACAAGCATTATAATTATTCTTAAAAAAAAACAATATAATTATTTTCTTCTCTTTTAAAAAAATTGTATTTTTTTTCTTCTAAGGGCCTATTTTTACTATGATAGCCTCCAATTTTATAGGAACGGCTCTACTTCCACATCAAGTAAGGAAGAAACAACCTCACGATATCTTTAGATGTATTAGAATTAGAGAAAATTTCAAACTTCAAGAGATTAATTGTCCAACTTGAATAGTTCAAGGTGACTATGTTGGAACAAAATGTGTTTAACATTACCCTTAAAAGTTTTGATGATAACAAGGTATTAAAAATTGTCAATTGGATATGCTAATATTTGTTCAAGTGTACAGGACCATAGACAAATTTTTTGAGATCATTAATAGGTTCTGGAAGAACAAAAGAGAGCAAAGAAATAAACAAAAATGAAGCTTAAAAGCATCTGAAGAGAACTGCTCCTGAAGACAAAGCGCTCCTGAAGTGATGACGTCATCAGAAGCAAGTTCATCAGAAGCGAGTTCATCAGAAGCTGAAAATCACTAGAAGCTAAAGTCCATCAGGAGATGCAAACTTAAAGATTCAAAAGTTGTTCAATGGATTCAATGTCGTCTAAATATTGCGAAAGAGTGGAAAAGAGGAACAACGACTAATTCAAAAGGATTCAAAAGCATTGGATGCTTGTTTGTTTGATAAGCGTTGACAAAGTACAATTGTACGAAGTGTACAACCACCACCTCCACTATACAGAGTTTGTCTCTGCTACAAGACAAGGATAACAACTCTGCTTGTAACAATGTTCCTTCATACATGGAATGCATTTGAAATTGATCCTTCATAGGACAATAACCATATCAGGCAATGAATCATTAGTGATTGATCAAAGCTTCAAACGACTTTTTTTGGATGTGCTGGCAACTCAACGTTCATTTCACACCTCTATATAAAGGAGTGAAGACTTGAAGAACAATAAGACTCAACAACTATTTGAAAGCGCCATAACTCTGTCAAAATTGTTCAGCATCCAAAAGTTCACTTAGAATTTCTTTTCAAAGCTCATATCTTAGAAATTCTAGAGTCTTAAAGAGTTTGTATCTGATTTGCATTGTGAGCACCTCTGATTGTATATCAAGTGTTCAATGTCAAACATTTTTCTTTGTAATTCTGTTTGATTAGAAGTCTCTTGCTTGTGTGCTTGAGCATAGAAGTCT
>Ga0209282_1000419_pt1 | contig 20812 bp, 13 predicted proteins | sample Mtrugardesep15_FD_187529 | JGI IMG/M metagenome (GOLD analysis project Ga0209282, IMG submission 187529) | Root nodule microbial communities of legume samples collected from California, USA - M. trunc garden sep15 (SPAdes) (version 2) | ecosystem: Host-associated > Plants > Roots > Nodule...
GAGGTTTATAGATGTGTTGTTCAAAGGTAATTTGAAACATAATGGATAAAATATTGATTTATAATGTTGTTGGTGAAATATTTATTTGAAAAACAATAAAAAGTAAATGAATGTAGATAATCACATTTGTTGCATAAACACTTTATAAATCTTTCACTTCAATGTTGAATTAGCCACGTAAACACTTTTTATTAAATTTTTATGAAAAGGACCGAATTAAAAGGACAAGTATAATACAAACGTTAAACTTAATGAATCATATGATGCATATGGTCGTAATTTTATTATATATGGTTCCTTAACAAATAGTACCCCATAAGTACTTGTTAAAGTTATATTTTGTTCTTTAACAAATACCTCACAAAGTACTTGTTATAGTTGTCCAAAATTGATTTGGTACTGATATTTTGTGTATGTTTGTTATGCGACATTGTAGTTGATTTTGAATGAATTAATATTATAATTTTAATTACTGATAAAACTAAGTTGAGCGTAAAATAATTTATGTTTGCATGTATGTGTGTTAAAGTGAATTTAATTATGAAATCAATTGTTGAGGATAAAGCTATAAATTCTAGCTTCAAATAGAATTAGTTTTACAGAGAAAATGGGTTCACCTTTGAGTGTACCGCATATATACGACACTTTGTATTTATCTTTTAAAAAATTTAAATAGAACATTGTTCTTTAAAAAAAAATACCTTTTTATTTTATTACAGACTCTTTTCACATACAGATCCGAGCCTCCGGATTCGTATAAACGGCCCAGACTATTGGACTATATATTTTCAAATATAACACTAATTTCTTTTCTTCATTTTCTATAGCACTTCTTCTAATTTTTTATCCATACTTGTTGAATAAAATAGCAACTCACTACTCACGCATTTTGTAGTTAGTAATCTTCTCATATAATCACTGGCTAGTAATAAGTATGACAACTAAGAGACAGCAATGCAAGAAAACACGAGGGCAACGTACATGTAAAAACGTGGAAGCAAAATCTCAAGATGGTGAGTGGTTGGTGAAACGGGGCATGCAACTCCATGTGACGTTAGTCCTTGTTAATGCTTCCCTTCCCCCATTTTTTCAACATGCATGATATGATGGATGGGTTTGCACCTATCCCACACCAACCCTGTTATTCAAAATATTTTCCTATTTTTTCTTTAAATAGAATTTTCCTTTTATGTTTGATCAAACAGCATCACAAATATAGTTCTTTAACATTTCTCATTTGTTCTTAGAACACATGCTAGCATTTTCTTATAAAAATAAAAAACAATAGGAAGTTTCACTTAGGATATAATAAAAAATTAATAACAACCAAAAATAACCTAGTTTTTGTAATTTCTACCATTAAAGATTTAATGGTACGTATCTAGTATATTGAAAATATTGAATATTGAAAATTCAACACATAAAATGTTTCGCATAAAAACAAATATGAAATTCCATAATCGCAAACACCGCTATGTACGTATCTAGTACGATTTTTTATAAAACTTGATGTGTTAGGTTCAATAGTAAGAATTTACCATTGTAATTTTACGGACAAAAGTATAAATTATCTTGAAATACAATCGTAAAATAGTTATAAGTGTCCTTTTATAAATAAATAAAATTAACGCAGTGACATACATAAAAAGTGGATAAAATGTCTTACATTAAGAAAATACTCCATCAAACATTGCTTACCATTTTTTATTTTATTAAAATTTTACCCTTTTTTTCAATAAAACAAAAAATGGTGTTTAATCCGAACTATAAGAAATTGATTTTGGGCAGGGCTTGTCCAATTTGGGATTTTACGTGTTTTACTTTTCGTTGATATGTGGTTCTCCGTGTCAGAATTGCTTAATTAGCCGTTTAAAAAAAAAGCTTAATTAGAATTTAGCATGTTTGGTTATGATTACCTTATACGGGAATTTTTTTTTTATTTACTCCATTGTTATTACTCCCTCCGTCCCGGATTAACTGAGTCATTTGCTCATTTCACACATATTAAGACAAATGTATAAATAAAGGAGAGAGAAAAGTGGTTTTAAGTGTTCTTGTTAAGTATTGGTACATTAATATTGGGAATGATAAAAGTAATATTAATTAGAGTTATAAAAGGAAAAAAGTAATTAATATTGTATTGGAAAGTGAAATGGCTCAGTTATTTTAGGACATTTTTTTTTAAAAAATGGCTCAGTTATTATGGGACGGAGGGAGTACAATTTTTGTGTTTGTTACATGGCATTTTGAAACTTAATTACAACCGTCAACCATAATTCCAAAGGCCCACTGCTCATTATAAGGATGTCTAAGGTCATTTCTTCAGTGAAAATTCTTCACCACCCACCCTTGTACTTAATAAATAGACAACATAATATTAATCAATATATTACACGTATGATTAACTAGATTTCTTAATTTACAAGCTACAACTACAGGCCTACAACAATCTTTCAAATCTCACCAAAAGCAGAATCTAAACTACCACATCAACCTCCAGCTGTTTTTCTGTTGGGTTATTAAAGTTCTAAAGCTATACAATATTGCCACGTGATTTTAATTGAACTAAAGTAGGAGGTGAGGGTGAGGGGTAGATTTTGAGATATATTTTTTAACAATATTTTTGTAGATGTTAATGTTATGTCCATATGCATGATTGATGGCTCCCATATGATAGACACACTTTAGCTATAAACATAAAAATGGGTAGCATTTAGGTGACATAAAATTGGGTGACATCAGTGACATTGGTCAATTACAATGTCAGAATTCATGGGAAGGAGAGAGTAAAAAGCCACATGTGATATTGTAATTGTTCAATATTACCAATGTCGTCAACTCTATGTCACTCAAGTGTTATCCGTCGAGTATATACATATATTGCATTAATCACATGTGGGTATTATTATATCAAATGTCTTGAAAAACACGCATGCAGGCTATAGAGATCAATAGACCCACTATACTATACGAATCAATATTTGACAAGATAATAAAGTGAAATGTAATTTAAAAGTTGCATTAAAATAAAATTAAAAATCACACTCTTTTGTATTAATTCATCATTGTTCTAAAAATATTTACATGAAATATACTACTAATATACCTAAAACTTGCCGAGGGCTATAAGATATACATCAAATACACTTATGTTGTGTTTGGATCAGCGTTTTTGTTCTCTTTCTCGCGTACTAAAGCAAAACAAACTTGCATTAGGTCAAACGTACATTTGGGCTTGTTTTGCCGCATAAACAAACGGGTGCTTAATGAAACCGAAGTGACAAACAAGAACATCTACAATCAAGAGTTAGGAACCAAAATTTGTTAGCCTCTCGACATTAAATAAGAAAAAGACCTTTTTTCTTTTAGAAAATTACGAAAATTCTGACAAGAACTTGAAAAGTGATGTTTTCGAATCAAAGTAGGGCAAATTTTTAAGCATTAATTATTATCTTGTTACGAATGATTGATGTTAGTACTTTTTAGATTGCATTAAGCCTTTGAGTGCATATTCTGATAATTTGTTGCAACTAAAGAATTGATAGTAGATCATAATCCACGGGCAATTCTACCTAATTTAAAATGCATTAACCTTCCAATTTTCAAATATCAATTTCAGTGCATTCGTTACTGCACTGACAAGTATTGATGGAGTACACACTTGATTAATTTGCAGTGATAGAGATATTTGAATGTCATGATAGAGAAAGAGAGAGATATTTGAACACTTTCATAAACATGGTAGAGCCATGACATCCACGTTGAAGAGAGGATTATAATCTTATAACTTTCTATATCAACAATTTTCACAACCTTTAATACATTCATTAATACTCCAAATTTGTCGTGGGAAACCTGCCACGCCTGTGTTGTACTGTACAAACTAATGTTTGAGCCTTGGTAGTTTCTTCCACCCAATTTATTTACTTTTTAAATAAATGCCAACGAAAAAACAAGCAGGTAACAGCAATACCATTCAAGAGTCCTACGACAAAGCTTGTAGGCAAATGCTAAACTCAATAACTGGGCCATGAAATAAGCCATCAAAGATTGGCCTGTAAACAATACTAATAAGCCAAGACTCGAGAAATTTTAATTAGTATAGACAAGATCATATACTAATACTACAAATATTTTATACATAAACGATAAATTTATTAAATCATTATCATGAAGCGAAAAATCGAAATATAAGGCACCTCAAACTATTGTTATGACATGGCTAAAATGAACATGTTGATCGCAGCGTCTCAATAAGTTGTTACAGTTGGTTTCATTCAATTTTTGTGTTAGAGTTAGATACTAGCCATAAACAACTTGATATGCAGGTTTTGTTCAGCAGTTTCAGCAAGACTTGTTTTGTGTATCAGCAGTGCTATATGGCACGACAAAAAGCACACACAAATTGCACGAACGCAGCCAGCAACGCATATTCCTTTCCTTTTCTTTAAGAGACAAAGTCCCCTGCCCAGATTAAAAACTAAGCTACAAGCCTACAACCACCTACATAGCAACGTTGGTGCTGCAACCAACATCTCAAAACCAAGCTAGAACCGCCTGTCAACACTAGCTCATCCTTGCCAGTTGCCATAACCAATTCATATATGTCGTCGGTGCCTCCGTCATAGTTGCTGTATTATACATCACTGTTGTGAGTAGCTGCCGTTATCGCCATACAACTACCTTTGGTTGCTACCACGACACGCGTTACGGTTGTGTTGCCGTTGTTGTCGCTATCGCCGTCGTCATTGACGTTGCCGTTAACTGCCATTGTCAGGAGGGATTGCAATTATGGGAGGAAGGGAGTTCGCTGGTAGCTTACAAGGACAATGCGACTTTATAATGATGCCATTTCATCTTCGTGAGATTTGCACGACAATTTAGTGTCGTGCACTTTAGCATTATTCATTTGCAAAGAAAATGGTAATGACTGAAAGATCAAGGGCTTATATAAAAATGTGATCATTACGTTCATAAATCCTACATCAACTAGCAAATGCCGAGATTGTTCATAATCCATGTTCGAAGCAAGGATCCCTCACGTATGAGTTTTCAAACGGTTATCGTCATTCCATCTATCTATCCAAAAGAAATATGTGATCATTGCAGTTGATGCAAAATCTACTGGTATAATGTTATACAGATCATTGCGTCATGTTTTATCAAATGGATCATGGATTGAGTGATTCATTAGTTAAAAAAAATTGTGTTTTTGTTTGAAAATCTGGTGGAGGTCACGTATGATTTTGGGCAATCATTTATCATATGTTGCGTATTGCTCTATTGTTGATGATAATTAATGGGGTTACCATCATTTCTAGGGAGTGATTGTTTTACGTTACAAAACGGACATGGGAATGTAAGTTTTTGACTATCTTTCCATGTTTCATCGTGAAATTTTCAAGAAAGTTGAAAATATCAAGAACTCACCAACATTTTGTCACAATAGTATTTCTGATAATAGGATTCCTTAAAATATCATTCCTATAACTTTAAAATTACACCCCTTCCAATATCTTAATCTTCTCTACTCATCTGGGATAGCACCTGATCACTCTTGCTCAGATTTAGGGACGGTTGGAGTAAGAGGCAGGGTCCAGGTTTTCCCCCCATACAGATTTAGAGGTCATCTTGAAATGTAAGAAACATGTCGGACTTTTATAAACTTTATTGAAAAATCTTACTAATAAACGCCTTTTGTTTGAAAAATGCTACAAACACCCTTTGTGGAAATTGTGTTATTCAATTCCTTCAGAGTCTCAACTATTCTTTTCAACACAACATTTTTTCCCCTTACTAAAAACCTTTAGGGCACTTGTTAGTTGGCAAGACCCAATTTTATAAAACCCGCTGAAATTTGATGAAACTGTCAACTAAAGGTAAAATCTGCCAGTCTTAGATGAATCACCTCTAATGATGGTTCCACGATAAACACCACCACTAAAGAGATAATTGAAATGTATAACGATGTATAGGACAAGTAAACTGTTAAGCTTGTCAAGTCTACCGCATGCAAATCAAGAAGCATAAACTAGAACGAACAGTTTACAATAAACAAGCAAGAGGCCTATATAAAAAATCAGTAATTTGAGTCATCAATTGATTATATCAAACAAAAAGAACCCTTTTAACTCAAGTTATAAACCCGCAATGGTGGTCAAACTTTGCCGTTATGCAATTTTATTAAGAGAAAAGAATGGATGCAAAGAAAATCACAAGTCCATAACGAGGAGGTTCTGTTCGGTTTGTGCTGCAAAACAACCACCTCCTCCATCAGAAATAGTCAAGTCATTCCTTCTTTCCTATTCCATGCGACATATTGTAGATCCCTCGTCCCTGAACAAATCCATAAAGTATTGTTTATAAGTATATGGCTTTAACCAAACAAGTGGAGACACACCGTCAACAGCAAAATATGAAGTAAAATAATCCATATCACAATTGAACTTACAATCATAAAAAGTGAGGCTGCAGTCAACGCAAGTGGTATTGCAACAGACGTAATCTTATCAAACGGCCCTTTCAAGTGAGTATGGTTACGCATATTCTGGAAATACTTTTGCTTCTCAATAAGCTTCTCTCGTGGTCTGAATGGTGCTTCTGTTGGTTCTGCCATCCTGCATATGGCCAACAATTATCTCATAAATGCTTTTCCCAACTATATGTAAAAGGAGGAAAAAGAAAACATAGCATGAAATGAAGTGGAACGGTAAGCCTTGAACTAATGCCAAGTGTGGAAAAACTAAAAACAAAAGGATGGAAAGTGTTAAACCACATTATTTTTATACTAAACGTGTGATCATACATCACAATATCATGCAGTTGATGCAGAAATAGGTAGTGTCCCTTACTAAGAAGTATGTGTTAATTTATCAGGAGAAAAGGTACAGCAAAAGAGCTATACACTTGTTACACATCTCTGTATAAAAAAACTGATGCCCAGGTAGGACTAGTCTTTATAGGTAATTTCTTAGAAATATTAAACCTGAAATATAGGATGAAACCCTCAACCGAAATTTAAGACAGCTCTACCAAACTCAGTAAGCTAACACATGTTTTCAAAAGTACTAGTCTTCTAATTCTCTTATAGGTATAGATCCCTAAATTGTGGTTAGACCTACAGGAAAAAGTTTACATGAGTCCTCCACCCGGTTGTGTAGGGGAAGAGAGGTCAACTGGAGTGGAAGCCAAACGACGGGGCCGGGCTAAACCTGTGGAATCATTTTCGGCTCTTACTCCCTCTGTCCAAACTCAATAATACCAAAATATGAAAATAGTTAAGTAGCAAAAACAGAGAAAATAGAAACTGAGCAAAAACAAATCTTTATACAGTTGTTATTTATGTATCACTAGTTCACTTAAATTTGGCTCATCCTTTATGTACATTGTTTGAGGCTTTGTTTAATCATAACAGCTCATACTTCCCTCCCTGAATAGGGTTTCTGCAAACCTACTCTCTGTAGTTCCCACTTCCCTGTAAACTTTAATTCTGAGATATATGCACAACTTGAACTACCAAGGAAAAACTGACCATATGACAGATGTATGAAAAATCTTGGTCTTAATTTCCAAACCTAAGAACTATTGCATCTTAACTAAAGAAATTCCAAAGCTGAAGGAGTGTATTCCTTCTACATTTTCCTCACACTGCCAAACCTACAAATCCATTGAATGAAAACACCAGTTCTGCATAATCATGCAGAATGTGCAAGTCTAAACCGAGGGAAGTTTAAGGGAGAATCATGGTGAATCAAATGATATGAATTGGCTGATAAATGCTATTACTTTACCAAAGTCTGCTGTCTTGTCCAGTCACTTGCCGAAACTACAAAGAAAACTATAAGAAGCTTTGTACTTCAAAAAATCATTCCTTAGAATGCAAAGAAATGAAAGAAGCTTTAGGCTTCCAAGTTCCTTACACCTTTTTATAATCAAGAGGGTACGAGCACATCATCCCTTGATTTATAAGGTACGCAATTGAACTATATGAAAGGGAACATCACTAATCCGTTCACATGAATACATCGTCCAAACCCGGTGTTGCCAATCGTGGATAGACTATAGCGCCACTGAAGCCACTATTTGACAATATTTTGAACTAGATAGTGTATTGCGGAACAACAGCGGTTTGTCCGAATTCCGCTGCCCTATATGATAGCCCACAATAGCTTCTATCTATTAACAAGGTTGGAAAAGTAGCAAATTAGGGGAGGGCCGTGATATAATTGTACAAAGAGGATAACCAATCAGACATACACTTTCCATTCAATAAAAATGCCACTAACCGGATATTCCCGTAACTAAAACTGGACATTCCCATAACATGTTAAGTGTCTAGAAATTTATCGAAAACATAGAGATAACTTCTCCAGTCCTCAAATATATTCAAAACAAAAGCATTCACAAAAAGTTCAAAATTTGACTATTACGGCAAGCTACTGATAAAAGTAAAGATTTTTCTACCAAACCAAATGAACTTCATTTTGCCTCAAAATTTAATATGTGGATTACTAACATACAGATATTCATTTATAAAGTTGTATTTGGTCAAAAAGTATATATAATATCAAATAAAAACATAAATCATGTAAGATTATCTCAAACATTCCCACCCAATTCGATCAAAATCATGATCATCACAGAAAATCCAAAAATTTGCAAGCTTTCAGCTATATCATATTCCAAATCATTCCGATCCATAGGAAAACTAGATAATTTATACCATTTTACAAAATTCGCAATCAACAAAGGGATTAATTTCATAATTCTAATATAAAAACACCAAAAATCGAGGATTTCAAACAATCAATCGCAGTACTAACGATAAAATCACAGCATAATCGCGTATACAGAGAACACCAATAATATTCGCAAAAACTATTTTTTTTCTGAGACCATAGATCCAAAACCAACGTGAATTCGCATTAAATGAGAGAACGTACCTGATTGAAAATGAAAGTATGGAGATGTAGAAATGAAACCCTAGAATTCCCTCCTATGCGCGAATGTGTAATGTGTTTGTGAGAGAAAATTGTGGCAAGTTAGAGATGTTTTGTTATTTTGATTATACCCATTCTACCCTTGAATTTTCATTAAACAATCTCTCCTCCAATCTGTTGGGTCATGGTTGATGGGCTTTGAGTTTGGGCTTTTCATTTTTTGGTCTTAAATAAACAAGAAAACTGCTTTTTTCCCCATATGATTTTGCCCATTCCCACCCCAGACTATAAAAATATCCCTGACGTGAGTTAACTCACATTCGATAAAACCGACATGACTTAACTCATGTGGTACCAATTTGACTTAATTCACATTGCGATGCATTATTATTTTATGACAAACCCAACAACTCCACACTTCTTTCCCTCTTCAACTCTAAAGCACCCAAAAGTGCGATTTTTTGGAGCAAAAGCTTGAGGTCAAATCATTAAAAAAAATGTTATGAAGCAAGTTTCTACGCTCATCAAACGTCTGAAAACAAGTAATGCATCATCTAACCTCTTTGGATTTTGTTGGTTTTTGAGTTGTCTTCGTCATTTTGGGAGGCATAGTGTGGCGTGAGTTAAGTCACGTTTAGTACTCAACTTGAGTTAACTCACGTTGAAGACCAACGTGACTTAACTCACGTTGGTGCCCATATTTTGAATTTTGACGTCATTTTTTCTTTCGTAAGCTTGTTGCGTATGTTATTTAATTTTTTTTTCTTGTTATTTTTTATTCAATAGATATGATGATGATAGTGTTGAGCCAAAACTGATCATCATTGAAGCTTTCGTTAAAGCTTTTGTTGATGTCAAACCTACCGTTGAAGGTTCAGCTGATGTCAAAATTCTCATCCAAGCTTCCTTTGAAGCAAAACCTACCGGTGTTTATAAGCTTTGTGATTGCCTCGTTTTTTTATTAACAGATGATAGATGATGAGAGTGAGATGATTTGCTTGGTTGGGTTCGTCGACAAGCGGCAAGGTCAAAATTTACTATATCTATAGATAAATAAAGTATAAAAAAAATTAAATGTTGATGTTGTATTGTGAAAGAAATGATGTATACAAACCACCAAGGACGTTTTGGTCATTGATTCCACTTACAAAACTAATATGTACAGAATGTCATTATTTGAGATTGTTGGTGTTACCTCTACCAACATGACATATTCTGCTGCTTTTGTTTTCATTGCCTTTGAAAAAGAGGATTACTTGGGTTCTTGAGATGTTGGTTGATCTCTTGTCCTCAAAATTCAATATGTTTAAGGTGATTATCACTAGCATGAACAACGCTCCAATGAAAGCTATTGTCAAAGTTCTCCCTAAAACTAACGTTGTACTCTGTTATTTTCATATTAGGAAAAATGTAAGAGCTAAACGTATCACGGGCTGCAAAGTCAAACGGAAGCCGAAAAATGTAAAAGTTGATGGGAAATAAGTGAAGGATGTGAAGGCAAGCGACATAGACATGTAGTTAACAACATCATGAGATCATGGGAAGATGTGGTTGAATCTCCTACAAAAGATTCATATACAAGTACACTAACACGATTTCGAGATTTATTTATGCAAAAAAAATCCCAAAGTTCCTTAAATATATCGAACACATTCATACACAAAATGGACACACTAGTTACACTATCAACTTTTTTTAATATCTGCATTTTTTTTCAAGGAGGTTTATAATATGAGACGAAAAGAGTAATTTGATACGAAAGGAATACTATACATGTTATTTTAGTAGAAAATATTTCTTATAATCATTGCATTTTAAAATAGGTATCTAAAATAACAGAGGGAGGGAGTAGTTTGCCAAGCAATTTTTAATTAAACACAATTTCAAATCAAATTTATTTAGACAGACAAACGTAAAAAAGTTTATGAAACAGTAATTAAGGCACATCATTTAATTTTCATCTAAAGGGTGTGTGCAAAGACTCCAAATTAATTTGATCTGTGAATTGTGCCGTTCAAGTTTCTCTTAGTTGGCCGTTAAAAAATGTAAATAAATTCTCTCAGTTGCTTACCCCACCATGCACCCAGTCGGTGCCACCTCATGACGTGACCAATTCGTATTGGATACACCTCAAACATTGCTGAGATGTCGTTGGTTCCTGAAACCTGATGTCGGCGATTTTGTTCTATCCTATCCAACTTTATCATAAGCTTTTTTTATTTTTTGGTGAATGAATACTTTATCACGAGCTAGCATATCAACCTCAATAATCAAATATTTCAATACTACACTCACGAAAATGGAATTAAAAATACGACAAGCCAACACAGCCAGATGTTTAGCAGCTTAATTAATTAGCATGACCGAGTGAAATTAAAAACAATTCATCCCACTAATTAGTCTAAAAAAAAATCATACCACTAATTAGTCGTTATGTATGTAAAGTATGGATAAGCAAATTCATTCCGTTTTAGCAACATAGTTGTGAGAAAGTCTAACATTGACACGAATACAAATAGACATGGCAACAAGACTCATACTCGTGGTTACCCGTCTAAATCAAATCTAATTTGACGAGTTTTCTTCGTTTTGACTGGGTTTGGATATGTGTATGGATTTTCCTAATTTCAAAACACGGATATGGGACGGATATCAGGTATATAGATACCCACCTTGATCCCATACCTAAACTCAGGGGCGGAGCTACTGCAAGCATTGTGTGGGCATGTGCCTTCACAAAATTTCCAAAATTTTCATTTTAGTATATAATGGTTAATGTGTTATGTCAATTAATTGCCACCATTATTTGAGTATTAAAAAAATACCCATCATATCAAAACTAGTCCAAGAGGAATCTATTCCAATTACTTAATATCTCCTTTATTGATAAATTGATCAATTAATCATAATAAATATTTCTTCTATTTTATAATTGTAATGTAATTTTATTTTAAATTGAATGACGTTTTCAATACAATCTTAATTACTTCGTCTGTCCTAAAATGACTGATCAAGTTGAATGTTCCAGATATGTTAGTCAATACACGTTTTGGATCTTTACTAATTATAATTATCTATTAGCCAAAATTATAGAAGAAGTTAATATTTTGAAAATACTCATTGAGACAAATCTAACATCTTATATACAAATATTTGTTTTTACTTATTAGTAAGAAAATAAAGTCAAAGTATATTATGTGAATATTATATATATCAAACAAGTCTGGTCATTTTAGGACTGAAGGAATACTTTTTATGATTGTACACTAATACTTGCATTATTCTCAAGTCAATAACATCCACTTTGTATTTCTTATGAAAATTTTAATACATCAATACTCGATAAGAGTAATTTTGTAAAAGTATTGTATTATTATTTCTCTTTCATTTGTATATTATGGTAAGGTGTTTATTTTACTTTCAGTTTAACAAATCTCAAATGTCATGCATGTAGTTATTTTTGTTGGTAAAATATTAATTTTAGTATTAAAGTATGCAAATATTGCCCCCATAATCTAAAATTTCTGGCTCCGCTACTGCCCAAACTCATCCCAAATGTGAAAAATTATTTTATGTTGATATGTCATGTTATTTTGTTTAATAATTGTCATGTTAATATAAACTACCATTGATATTTAAAGAATCAACTAAATCATTATGTCTAATAAATGTTAAAGTGAGCATATTGTTAGATAATGTATTACAACATTGCTCTTGGAGATGCAAAAAAACTTCTATTTTTTAATATAAGAATTATTCAATGCGGGGACGGGGATACCCAAACCCGTCAGAGACGGGGATGAGATTCAATTTCTCATCCCCATTAGGTATGGGTAGGGTAACGGGTAAGTATATAAGAATCGGGTATGGAGACGAGGAAGGTAAAACCTGTCCGCACTCCGCCCCATTGCCATGTCTAAATACAAATGAAAAGTATTTGGGCACACTCACAAAAATGAAGAAAAGTAAATGAGAACAAAATGTAGTCACATCATTCAATTATTTTTTCTTTTAATTTTATCAATTTATATGTGTGCCTAACCACTTTTTGTTTGTGTTTGTGACGAAGTAAGTATTCCTCCATGGTGGAAGTACATTTATAATGAAAACTCTCATTTGTGTTTAGCTCAAATTTTAGACTAAATACATTTAATTTTTAATATTCTTTTATCCTATTATACTATCTTATAAAAGTTTAAAATGCTTTTTATAAGCATATTATAAATTATGTTTTTATCCTCACTGGTTGATCATTTGTTCAAGAACAACTAATTGCTCTTGAAGTTATACATAAATTCTCCTTTCCCAACCAAGTATTCGTTTATACACAAGAGATATACCAACCACATGCTTGCTAATCATTGTGATTGTTTTCTAATGAGCAATTAGTGATTATAAATCGTAATCATAATCATATGTTATAAAAAAGTCATAATCAAATAATAAAAAATTTCTAGTATAAGTTAAACATAAAAAGAAATTATACAAAACAAAAGACATTATAAAAAAATGCTAATAAATAATAAGTGACATCCACGTAACAGTAACGGTGACGGCGAGTGATATCCTCACTTCAAAGCAATCCATGCCGTTGCTTTGCCACACCCATCACAAAACGACGTCGCTTTAAACAAATAAACTGAAAATCGAAACCGAAAAAAAGCGCTTCTTGCAAATTGCACCTTCTCCCAATTCTCGAATCACACCAAACGCGTTTCTCTCATCATCATCATCATCATCACCACCATTATTCATTAATCTCTTCTCACATTTCACGTGGCGGTGATGGTGTTATTGAAACCGATTCATCTAAACCAAACATGATCAACCATTCATAATAAAAAATCTTTTTTTTTTCTTTCACTTTTAGGGTTTTGAATTTTTGTGCATTTTCCGATGAAGGATAACACCGGTGACTGTGGCGGTGGATGGAAAAAGGAGGTTGTTTCGGACGTAACTATCTCAATTGCAGCTGATGATGATAACAAAGGGGATTATATCAAATTGATGCCTGGCTCCGATGAGTGTTTACCGTTAACTGTGGTGGAGAAGGTGGAGGAGTGTGCTCTGCCGTCGAGACGATCCGTCGTGTGGTATTGGATGAAGATGGTTTTGTTGTTTCTGAGTTTAGGGTTTTTGGCTGTTGTTGTTCTCAAATGGGTTGGACCCTATCTCATTGACAAGGTTTCTGCTTTTTTCTTCTCAAGTGTTTGTTTTCATATTTGGACTGTTTTGTGGAATTTAGGGTTTTTTTTCTGTTGAAAAGTTCTGTTTTTCTAGAATGAAGACTATGCACTTTTTTTGCATATACATATAAATTGATGTTTTTGGATTGTTGAAATGTTCACTCTTATTGTTGCAGAATCATGTCCTTTGTAACTTGCATTGAAAAATTGAAAATTTTGCTTGCAGGGAAAGCAATTATTTGCTCTCAATTAATTTAATGTATTGCTTATAGTAATTTTGAGTCAATGAATATCTAATGAGTTGCATAATTTTAATTTTTCAGGAGGTGATTCCAATAATAAATTGGGAGACAGAGACTTTCAGTCCTCCAGTGCTTACTATTTTGTTGTTTGCTTCAGTAGCAATTTTCCCAACTATACTTTTGCCATCTACACCCTCTATGTGGGTGGCTGGAGTGACACTTGGTTATGGATTTGGGTTCTTGCTAATAATAACTGCAGCAGCTATTGGTGTGTCACTCCCTTTTATCATTGGCTCAATCTTCCATCATAAAATTGAAGTAAGTGCTGTGCCATTGAGATTTTGTATGCCGGTGTTGATTCACGTGTACTAATTTGGATATGATGTTTCATGAATCTATGCAGGGATGGTTAGAGAAGTATCCAAAGAAGGCTTCTATTCTAAAATCTGCTGGTGCAGGAAACTGGTTTCATCAGTTTAGAGCTGTTGCCTTAATCAGGATTTCTCCGTTCCCTTATATGATCTTCAATTATTGTGCTGTGGCAACAAATGTTAAGTACGGGCCTTACATAATTGGATCCTTGGTTGGAATGGTGCCAGAAATATTTGTTGCAATCTATACGTATGCTCTCTCTCTCTCACTCACCCTCGTATCATTTTTTGTTATGCAATGAATTCATATCGTTTTATGTGGATTATTTCTTGAATATCTAATTTTGCGTTTGAAAGTTCTCATGTATGCCTAAGGCTGCATCAACCACCTTTTGCTTACTTTTGATGTCCATACCATACTGTGAATATAGGTTATGTAATTGGCTTTAGTATGTTTAGCAGAATATGGCTATTTCAAGAAAATGCAATTGCTTACTTTATGCCTTCATATATGGTACAAGTTGCTTCAGTTAGATTTCTTTTATGGTTTTAGATTTTAAATAGCTGATGTAATTGAGAGTCTTGCAGACTCTTCATCTTGGTTTACCATGTTTTCACGTTTCCCTTATTTAGATTTCAAGAAAATGTAATTGCTTACTTTATGATGCCTTCATATATGGTAAAAGTTGCTTCAGTTAGATTTCTTTTATGGTTTTAGATTTGAAATAGCCGGTGTAGTTGAGAGTCATGCAGACTCTTCATCTTGGTTTACCATGTTTTCACGTTTCCCTCATTTAGATTTCAAGAAAATACAATTGCATACTTTATGCTTTCATATATGTAAAAACTTGCTTCAGTTAGATTTCTTTTATGGTTTTAGATTTTAAATAGCTGATATAGTTGAGAGTCCTGCAGACTCTTCGTCTTGGCTTACCATGTTTTCACGTTTCGCTCGTTTAGTTTCAAGAAAATAAATTGCATACTTTGTACCTTCATATATGGTAAAAGTTGATTCAGTTAGATTTCTTTTATGGTTTTAGATTTTAAATAGCTGATGTAATTGAGAGTCCTGCAGACTCTTCATCTTGGTTTACCATGTTTTCACATTTCACTCGTTTGCAATATGTTGTTTTCATCATTATTGATCATGCCTACATCTAGTTTCACATTACACTCTTTTGCAATATGTTGTTTTCATCATTATTGATCATGCCTAGATCTAGTTTCACATTACACTCTTTTGCAATATGTCGTTTTCATCATTATTGATCACACACTAGATCTAGAAATGTTTTGGTGATTTGATGAATCTTTAATATGTCGATGAACGTAAACTATTCCTTCATAATTATTTCAATACTCTGAGGTGGGAGATTGCTTTTGTCTTCTGCTTTTTGCTTTTAGCTGTATTTATAATATAATTTCCTTATGCATGCTTCCAATCCTGTTCAAGGTTTTGTTTGTGTTCATCAAAGTTCATCGATTTTTCAATTTGTACTTGAAACAAGGGCAGGTTTTATGTGTGGACAACTGAGCATCTTCATTCATGTCCTCTCGTTTTGATCCTCCATTCCTCCTCGAATTTGAACATAGGAAATATAAAGGGTTGGAGGAATATCAATTTGTCTAAGAAGTTAATTATAGTTTTTTTCTCGGAGCAGTTGGCTGTTTGGTTAACACTTGTCTGTATTCTAATTTAGATCTTAATTAGGAATATTATCCCATTACAAACTGTTCTAAGAATTTATGTACATGTAAGAAATTGCTCTATTTCGGTGCATGGCATGTGTGGCTTCTTGAATAAATCATATACTGGTCAAAGTTGTCTATCATAATAATGGCACTAATAACAAAAGGGCCTGAATGCTCACGGGTGGGAAGTGAAGTTTCCATAGGTGAGCAGCTCACATGCGAAAAATTCACTTCTCACCTAGTTCCACAAGCAAAAATATTAATACATATCCTTTTTGTCTGTTCCATTGGCGCAACGGTAAAATTGTTGTCATGTTTCGGTCACGGGTTCAAGTCCTGGTAACAACCTCTTGTGTAAAAACTGGGTAAGGCTGCGTACAATACACCAAATAGTGGGACCCCTTCCTGGACCCTGTGTGTGCGGGATCTTTGTGCACCGGGCTGCCCCTTTTTTTGTCCTTTGTGGCTGTTACCATTTTCTAATATCGTTTGTCGACATTCTGTAATATATTCTATAGCTTTGATGATTCCCTTGACCCAATAAAGGGAAAAAAATTATTACTGCAATAACATCAATACTGTGAATGTGTTGATGTTTTTGTTGTCTTCTTATTTTGGAAGGGTTATAGGAAGAAAAAAAAAAGTAAGCACATCATACTTGTTTTATTTTTAAGAGCCAAATGCTTAATTTCAGCAGATGAGAGTTTGTTGACTAATAGGATCAAATTGGGGCGATAAAAAGTTCTGTGGTTGATTAATGCTGGTGGTTTTGCATTGCATTGGTGGTAGCCCATCTGTAAGCGTCGTTGCAGCCCTTCACCAATGCTTTTAGCATGCCCTCACCTTGAAATAGGATGAATTTTTGCTTTGAAAGGCATCTTTAATTAATGCTGTCGATGCCAATTTAATGTTTAGACCTTTTTTCTTCTTTAATTCACGGTCAAGATCTGTTTTAAGAATTTACCTTGTATGGTTTATAATCTATTTCTGGCAAAAGCATTTTATCTAATAATATTTATGACTTCACCATTAATTCCTTGCATTTCGCATGTATTTTATGTTGCTATGGTAATCCCCTATTATTTCCAGTTACCCATTTCCAATGTTAGTTTGGCTATAAAGATAGAGAAACTAATGATGCAAAATATCTGGATCTTATTGAACTTATCAACTATTTACTGTAGGGGAATTTTGATGAAGACATTGGCAGATGCTTCAACTGAAAGACAATCCCTATCCGCCCAGCAGATCATTCTCAATGCTTTAGGCTTCTGTTTAACTGTGGTTACAACCGTCATTATCACAGTTTATGCCAAGAGACGGCTGAAGGAGTTGCAGGAGGAGGACAAGATGTTGCTGCTGCAATAGTCCAGTGGTTTTAGTCTGGGCTTTGATTGTTTCCAGTATGAAGCAGCTATAACATACTACTATATATCATACTGGCAAGTAGCAAATGGTGCTCATTGCACTGCTAGGAGAGGTTTTACTTATCTAGTAACTTCATCCATGGAAAGGGTTGACCGACAAATGTATTATAACATTGGTGGGAAGGGTTGACAAAGGATATCAAAGGAACCATCTAACTTGACAACAAAAATCGTTTACAATATGGTTTTACTTTTTAGTGCTTCAATATCACTGTACATGAATTTATTTATAGGATTTGATTTGAAGTCGGCAGGATTCGATTATGTAAATCAGATGCTTCACTATTTGTTGAATTGCCAACAGTGTTACTGGAATAATGTTTTGTCCGTACTGTTCAAGTCTTTGTCGATTTGGAATGCGAGGTTAATTTATGACCAGCAGTTTCATTTCTTCAATAGTACTACTATCTGAGTTCACATCATGGGCAGACATACATAAATGCTCCTCGCATGTAACATAACATTCAACTATGACACAAATATAGTGACTTAAGGAACAGGAAGGTAAACATTATTCTTAGGGGTCATAATAACATATCTTAAGAACATCTATAATAGAGAAATCTATTTTTGAATAATTGAACAGGCCTCACGTGTGTACATACTTATTTATAATTTTTTAATAATAGTATCTAATAAAACACTCAATCTTTTCAATCTAACACCTCATAAATTTTTCAAATAGTCCCACTAATTATCTATCAATTAACTTTTATATCATTTTATTTTTTTTATTATTAGAGATGTGTGGGATCTGCAAATATGAGATGCTTATTTGAGACCTACAAACTCATCAAGTACTCAAAAAAATTTCTATTTTTTAGTTAGCCAAAAGAGACATCTTATCATTTGATATAGGTACGAAAGCATATCCTCTCCTGCCTTTCTCTCATACCTTTTATCCTGCTCTTTGATATGAACCATCCATTAATTAATTTGTGTTGTTGACTGCTATATTTAACTGAAATTAATGGTCCAGATCGCGCAGCACCGTCATGCGGAAGCAGAGGATCCGGGAGCAGAGGATCCGGGTCCATATAGGTACGATTAGGTGACATCGGTTGACAAAGTTTATGTATTTGTTGTTTTGTTTTTGGAAATGAGAGGATTGAAGCTCAAAGAAAAGAAAACTACATCGAAATGCTCAAAGAAAAGAAAACTACACTGAAATCAAATGAGGAGTCAAAACTCTATTACAATAAGATAATAAAAGGAGATTTATCTGAACAAGAATTCTTTCATAAGACATCAAAGAAAAATCACCTTCACATCTCATAGTAGTTAAAGCATTTGTACCCTATCCGTTTCACAAGAAGCATGATAAATCTCTACATCCTAGTTCATTTGAAGAAGTGTACAATTTTTTGAATCTACCTCAACCCAGTAACAATGCCATAGACACGCGATTAATGTTTTGCACGACTACCTTTGAACCCACATATAATTCTAGTGCCAAAAAACCCCACTCCGTAACCATTAACTCTTTCAACACGCCCCAAAACACCACAATGTAAGCACCACAATGGGACAATTTTTTTCCGCAAATTCACCAACCAAGGCTTCATCTGCAATGCCTTTAATCAACCTCCTATAGCTCACAAATCCACAAAACCCTACATGTTGCATCAGTGTTTAGAGCATTATAAAATGTTCAAGTCAATTCATATATAATTTTCAAATAGATAAGATCAATGTGTTTTTAAAAACTAAATTAGCTAAAAACTCATGCCGTCATATTGTTTTTACACATGCATCTAATCAAATCATATCAAGTAGATATTTGGTATCTAATGCTGATTAGTCCACGACTATCCAATGGTATCCTCTTGAGTTTGGCTGCAATAAGATTAATAGTTGCTTGCCATCACAACAAAAACATTTGAATTTTAGGTTGTGAGTAAGGGGACTAGTTTAGTCTTTGGTCGTGGCTTTTGAGACACTGAGATTGAATCTGATGTGTAGGTAGTAAGGGGATCCAGTTTAGTTCTTGATGAGTGCAGTTCTAGACATCTATGCTTCTTACCGGCTAATCATATATTTTAACACATTCGTCGGTTGGCGGATGGGAATGCCATTATCTTTTCTAGGAGTTCTTAGTTATTTCCCATCACTTTTCTGGGGCTTATCCCCATTTTCCCCCATAAAAATAAATAGATTAGACTAGTCATGGAATCAGTATTAGAGCAGCTAAATTTTAAATTCACATTTAATTTTAAATTGATACTTTCTTCAAAAAAAAATTTAAATTGATACATTTGATACAAAGTGATGTTATTTTGAGAACAATATTTGATACAAAATGAAACTAACATTCCGACCAAAAAAAAAATGAAACTAACATTTGCCTCATTCCTAAATGTGACAATCCCACCTCAATGAAGGACCTAAGACGTATTTTCCTTTGGAATATTTTATATAAGATGATTTCAAAGTTGTCAGCTAATATGTTGAATGTTTACTTGGATAAATGTATATCGGAGGAACAATCGGCTTTCTTTGAAAGAAGATCAATTCAAAACAATGCCATAATAGCTATTCATGCTAAGAAGAGGATAACTAGAGAGTGGAGAGGGGATGTAGTTCTCAAAATTTATATTAGGAAACAGGGACGGAACGGAACCATATACATTGCAATTTTTCACACGCCCTCACCTTTATAGAACACCAAACTTGCTAATATATTAACATGTTGTAACTTAATTTAAAATATAAAAAATTGATGACAACTGCAACAACCTATTGATTAGTATGAATTTCATGGTTACTCATATATATAGGGAGGGAAATCAATGTGCTGATTCCCTTGCAAACATAGGATTGTCCACACAGGGTTTGTTTTTGGGGGAATTTGTTCCTAGTTTGCTTGCTAGTCGGTATTCTAAGGATAAGCTTGGTATGCCAAGCTTTAGGTTTGTATCTTTCCGAGGGTTTTGGCTTAGTCCCCCTTCCTTGTAC